>Ga0209689_1000245_pt1 | contig 35203 bp, 32 predicted proteins | sample GraSoiAngelo_149_FD_187119 | JGI IMG/M metagenome (GOLD analysis project Ga0209689, IMG submission 187119) | Grasslands soil microbial communities from the Angelo Coastal Reserve, California, USA - 14_1009_09_30cm (SPAdes) (version 2) | ecosystem: Environmental > Terrestrial > Soil > Grasslands ... | reverse complement strand
CGCCGGAATTTCCGCGGCGGAGCCGCTCCGTTTTCGGTTGGAGCCACCACCTCCGGCGACTCAGCGCCGTTGCTCGCGACCGGGGTGCCCGGTGTGCCCGCCACGACCGGTCGGGGGCCAAACCCGCGCCGCCGCCGGCGCGGTCGACCCAGCGGTGCGCCCGCCGGTCGTTGCCGGCGGCGATCGCCGCGCCGCCGCCCGCCGACCGCCGCATCCATGGCGTGCAGCGCGCCGATCCCGGCGACCCGGCCTTCTCGCTCGATGTGCTCGAGCAGCGGCCGGTAGAGATCCTGTCCTTCGCGGCCGGTCATCGTCTCGATGTCGCCGACTACCACCAGCAGTTGCTTTGCCCGGGAGATCGCGACGTTCAACCGCTGCGCCTTCTTCAGGAAGCCGATCCGCTCCGCCTCGTTGCTCCGCACCAGGCTGAGGATCACGACGTCGGCCTCCTCGCCCTCGAAGGCATCGACGGTATCGACGGCCAGTCCCGGGAGCGCGACCATGCGCAATTCCCGGCGCAGTTGGGTGACCTGGTCCTGGTACATGGCGATCACGGCCACCCGAAGCTGCTCGAGCCCGAGCCGCTGCAGGTGGCGCACCACCCGGCCCACCGCCTCGATCTCGGCGCGGTTCGAGATGCTCCCCGAGCCGCCCTTCTTTTCCCGGCCGCGGATCGTGAGCCAGGTGAGGTTGCGATTGAACGGCCAGGGCAGCGGCGAGCGCAGCGCCGCCATCTCGGGCGAGTTGCGCAGCCGGCCGTCGTAGGAGGCGACCGAGACATAGCTCCCGATGGGCGCCGCCATCCGGTACTGCTCGTCGAGCATCACCAGGTTGGTTTCAGGAACGACTGCCCAGCTCAACTCGAAGAAGCTGGCATCGCGCACCATGGATTTCGCCTCGTCATCGTCGACCGGGAACGCGGCGGCGCTTTCGTCGAGCACCGGCGGCAGCTGGCGGTGATCGCCGACCAGCAGCCAGCGCGGCGCCAGGCGCAGCAGGGGCAGGGTCTCGGTGAAGCGCACCTTGTTCGCCTCGTCGAGGATCAGCCAGTCGAACATCTCGGCTTCTTTACAGGCAAGCGCGATGCGGTTCACGGTGCCGAAGACCACGTGCGCGTTGCGGACCCGTGGGTCATCGGCCTCGACGATGCTGGCCCGGAACTTCGGATCGACCTTCTCCGGCTCGGCGATGCGGACCATTCGAAGGGCGTCGAGGCCCTGCAGGCGTTCCTGCGCATTGTCGACCGCGGTGTTGGCGTGCGAGGTCATCAGGATGCGGACGTTCGGATCGCGGGCCACCAGCTGGCGAACCGTCTCCACGATCGAGGTGGTCTTGCCGGTCCCGGGCGGTCCCTGGACGAGCTGCATGCTGCCGGGGAAGAGGTTGACCGCGCTGGTCACCGCCTGCCGCTGGCTGGGATTCAAGCGATCATCGAACGGCTGGAGATCCGCCGTTCCCGGCGATAACACCTCGTCGGGCGCGATCAGCAGGGCGGCGACGCGCCGCAGGCTGATGTCGCCCGCCGGGAAGCCGTTCAACGTACGCTGCTGGACTTCGACCACGGCGGTGATCGGCTGCGGCCGGACGGTTCCTGGGCCGAGCACCCCCTCCTCGCGTAACTTGACGAGCCAGCGCCGGCCGCCGCCCTCGCCGCGGAGCAGGGTCCCCTCACGCTCCGCGCCATGGGCGGTGCGGATGATGACCCGGTCGCCTTCTTTGAAGCCGCCGCGCCGGCTGAGCACGATCAAGGCGCCGGCGTTTCGGTCGCCATTGGTAGCGCCGCAGACGCCGCACTTCGCACCATTCACCTGGAGGTTCTCGCACTTGCTGCAGATGACGCCTTCGGTTTCGACCTCGTACGGCCGAGCGTCTTGCTCGGCCTGCCAGGCGAGCCACTGCCGCTCGTGATTGGCGAAGGCCTGGCCGGCCAGCACCAGGGGCAGCTGGGCCGCTTCCTCGAGGGCGGTCAGCTGGCGCCGCACCCAATCCTCCTCGGGGACATAGGTGGCTTCCTGGGGCTCCGCTTCAGCGACCTCGATCGTCAACACGTCGCCCGCATCCTTGGTGGGATCGGGGTCGGGCTGGACCCGCTCGACGAGGAAGGCGATATCGCGGCCCGGCAGGCCGAACAACTGCCCCACCAGGCCGAACCGCTCGATGCTGGTCTCGGTCCGTTTCTGCAGGTTCAAGGTGAACCGGACGGGGGCGTTCTTGATGTCCACGTAGCCGTCACCCTCGGTGGCTTCGGTGAGCAACGCGATCAGGGCGTCCTGCCCCAGGTGGGCGAGCAGGGTCTCGGCCTGGCTCTGCGGCGCGGCGCAGACTTTCAGCCGGACCGCGGTGATGTCGGGGGCCCGATGGGCGAACGGCGACCCCGCGGCAACAGGCGGCAACCGTAAGGTCAAGGGCGCTCCTTGTAGCGCATAAGATTGGACCTGGCTTTCACAGGTGGGCCGACGGCTAGCCACCCCTTCGGCGGAGCGTCGGACAGGCGCGAGCAATCGAACCTGTCTAACCCGGCCCCCAGTATAACGCCAAATAGGGGTCAACGCCACCGGGTTGGTTGCTCTAGCCTAGGAACGGTGGCAAAGCCGGCAACCTTGAGCCCCGCCCAGCGGCGAATCCAGCGCGCCCTGGAGGTGGCTCCGGGGGCCCTGACCTGGACCATTCTGATCGCCCCGGTGGTGGCCTCCTTCGTGTTTGCTCCCTATATCGCGCTCGCCATCTTCCTGGTCGACATCTACTGGTTCGTCCGGACCGGGACGGTGGTGGTTGGGATTCGCAGCACCTACCGGACGATGAAGCGGACCGCCGCCGAGGACTGGTGGCAGCGTTGCCTTACGCTCGGGGTCGGTCCGGGCTTGGGCGACCCACGCCGGATCGTCCACGCCGTCCTGATCCCCACCTACACCGAGCCGTATGCCATCCTGCGCGAGACCGTTCGAGCGATCGCCGACGCCGACTACCCGACGGAGAACAAGGTGGTGGCGATCATCACCCGCGAGACCGACCGCCCCGGCTGGGAAAACGTTCGCCGGCTCCAGGAGGAGTTCGGCTCACGGGTGCGGGCGTTCTTTCACATCAAAGATCCCCTGCTGCCGGGAATCGTCGTCGGGAAGTCGGCCGCGATGGCCTACGGCGGGCCAGTTCTCCGCCGCGAGCTGGAGGCGATGGGGCTTGATCCCCGGGAGGTGATCATCACCGACCTCGATTCGGACTTTCGCGTCCACCGCCAGTACTTCGCCTACGTGACCTATCACTACGTCACCGACAAACGAGGGCCGGAGTCGATCTTCCAGCCGATCCCGATGTTCCATAACAATCTCTGGCGGGTACCGTTCGCGGTCCGGATCATGGCCAGCGCCTGCACCCAGTGGCAGATGTTCCTCTCCTCGCGGCCAGACCGGCTGGTTGCCTTCAGCAGCTACTCGATGTCGCTGGAGCTGGTGATCAAGGTGGACTACTGGGACGACGACGTCATTCCAGAGGACTCGCGTTTTTACTGGAAATCCTTCTTCGCCACCAGCGGACGGCTGCGAATGGTTCCCGTCTTCCTCCCGATCTACGGCGACGCGCCCGAAGCCTCGGACCGGGGGATGCCATGGGAGCGGGTCAAGACCCACGCCAATCAATACAACCAGATCAAGCGTTGGGCCTGGGGCGTCAGCGACGTGCCCTTCGTCACGGTGCGTCTGTTACGTCATCCGGAGATCGGCCTCTGGCTGCGGGCGCGCCGCTACGGCTACATGATCTTCAACCATCTGACCTGGACCACGCTGCCGGTGCTGCTGCTGTTCGGTGCCGCCCTGCCGAGGCTGCTACAGGAGGACTGGAACCTGACGACCGCCGCCGATCGGCTGGCGCTCTACGCCTTCATCCTGATCAACATCGCCTTTCTGAACATCGCCGCCCTGATCCTGGTCGAGCGCCGGATCAACCCGCCGATGCCGCGCCAGTGGGGCTTCTTCCACCAGATCTGGGCCTACGTCCAGCTCGGCCTCTATCCCATCGTGGGCCTCCTGTTCAGTGTGCTGCCCGCGCTGGAGGCGCAGACACGGCTGATGCTCGGCATGTATCTCGAGTACAAGGTGACGGAGAAGGTGGCGGAAGGTCCCCTCGAGGGAACGGCCTGATCGGCTCCCAACCGGGGAGGTCTCACTGCCCGACGTCCAGCTCACGATCAGCGTGACCGTCGGCTGGGCGATTAGATGAGCCCGGTCGAAGCAGCACGTAGGCGGTGACGCCGCCGAGAATCAGCCCGCCGTAGAGACCAACCGCCGAGAGCCAGGCCAGCCCCGGGCTGGCCTGATAGACCGTTGCACGGGCCCCGTCCAGTTGCGCCTGCAGCTCGATCAAGAGCCAGCCGGCGACCCCCAGGCCCAGCAGCCACCAGCGTCCATTAAGCCGGGTGTAGACAAACGCGACGGCGAGCAGCAGCGGGGTGAAATTCCACAGCGAGTTCTTCGGGGCACAAACGACCCCCAGCCAGAGGCTCAAGGCGAACGCGCCATCCCACGGGTGACCCGGGGCTACCAGCAGCACGACGACGGTTGCCAGGGTGAGCAGGAGGACGAGGGTCAGCATGGCGGCTTCGACCGGCAAACCGGAAAGCGGGGCGTGGGTCCAGGTGGAGTCGATCCCCAGCCGGCTCAGCCAGCCATTGATCGATTCGTTGCTCCAGTAGGTGTCCGGCCCGAGGAAATATCCGCCCCGTTCAGAGAAGCTGCCGCCACCGGAACCGAGTTGGAAGAGCAGCAATCCGCCGAGCAGCGGGATCCCGGTGGCGAGCACCCGCCAGCGCGGCGGCCGCGCGGTCAGCGCCGCCAGAAACCCGCCCACCGGGTAGAGCTTGATCGCACTGGCGATGCCGAGCATGAGGCCCGGGATGGCCGCGCGATAGGCGACGGCCAGCAGGAGCAAGACGATCAGGTTCGCCTGACCGAAGTAGAGCGAGCCGATCACCGGCGGAAAGAGACCGGCCACCACGCCACCCGTGATCGCCAGTGGCCAGCCCAGCTGTGGCAGCGACCGCAGCAGGATGGCGATCGCGAACGCCAGCGCCACCAGGCTCAGGATGGAGAAGATCGCGGCGGCGGTCACCGGCGGGAGGAGCGCGAGGGGGCGTATCAGGTGGGCGTAGAAGAGCGGATAGGAGTAGCCGCTGCCCGTCTCCACGTGCACCCCGGCGGCCCGCTGCACCGCCGTCAGCGCGGCGACGTCGTAGGGATTCTCACCGCGATTCAGCAGCACGCCGGCGGCCCAGTAATCGTAGAAGTCGTTGAGCTGGCCCGACATGCCGATGGTCGCGAAGCTGTAGACGACTCGGAGCAGGGCCACCACGGCGGCCAGGCACCCGCCGACCAGGGCACGCGGCCCGATCAGCTGCTGGAGCCGGGCTACCGTAGGCCGACCGCTTGCTGGACGCGGTGCAGGGTCGTCTCCGCGATTGGGGTCAGGCGCTCGGCCGCGCCGTGCAGATGCCGCATCAGCGCCGCGTCATCGGCCCGGATCTCGCGATAGCGCTGCTGGATCGGGGTGAGCGCCTCGATCACCGCGTCGGCGACGGTCCCTTTGAGCACGCTGTACGGCTTGCCGGTGAATTCCTGCTCGACCGCGGGCCAGTCCTTGTCTGTGATGGTCCGATAGATCTCGAGCAGGTTCGTCACGCCCGGGCCCGCCGGAATGCGCACCTCGGGCTGGGCGTCGGTTTGCGCCCGGGCGAGCTTCTTGCGGATCAGGTCGGGGCCGTCGAGGATGAAGATCGCGTGACCCGGTGAATCGGCGGCCAGGCTCTTGCTCATCTTTTTCTGCGGATCATCGAGTCCCATGATGCGGGCGCCCGCGGCCTGGATCATGGGCTCCGGCAGCACGAACAGCTGGCCGAACCGCTGGTTCATCCGCTGCGCCACGTCGCGGGTCAGCTCGATATGTTGTCGCTGGTCTTCGCCGACCGGCACATAGTTCGTGTCGTAGAGAAGGATGTCGGCGGCCATCAGCGCCGGATAGGCAAACAGTCCGGCGCTCGATCGCTCCCGCTCCCGGCCGCTCTTCTCTTTGAACTGGGTCATCCGTTCCAGCCAACCCATCGGAATGAAGCACTCGAGGATCCAGGCCAGCTCGGCATGCGCCGGGATGTGCGATTGAACGAACATTGCCTGCTCACGCTTGATCCCGCTCGCCAGGTAGACCGCGGCCAGGTCGAGCGTGTTCTCCCGCAGCGCCGCCGGATCCTGCGGCACCGTGATGGTGTGCAGGTCGACGATGCAGAAAATGTTGTCGTACTTGTCCTGGTTGCGGACCCAATTTCGGATCGCCCCCAGGTAATTGCCCAGGTGTAAGCCACCGCTGGGCTGGATGCCGGAAAAGACTCGAAGCTTCGTCGTCGCCGACTGCATCCACGAATGTTAAGGAACAGGTCGAGCGGCCGAGACTACATCAGGTGTAGGGTCCAGCTGAAGTCGGCGGTCACCGTTTTACCGGCGAGCACTGTGACCTGGCGCGGCGCGACGCCGATGCCGGGCACGACGGCGGGGTGGGGCGACGCCTGAGCGTCGTAGCCGGTTGAGTCCAGCGACACGGCGTACGTGCCGGGTGCGAGCTTGACGGTGTAGGCCCCGCTGCCGTCGGTCACGGCGGTCTGCGCTGTTGGCGTGCCGTTACCTGACACCAGTCGAAAGCTGACCATCGCGCCGGCCATCGCCCTGGCGGAACAGCCGGGCTGCTCCGGGCGGTAGGCGCCACCGCACGCCCGCATGGTCACGTGACCGGTCACCGTGCCCGTCGATGGGCCAAAGAGGGCCGGACCGCCGGCGCAGCCGCCGAGGGCGATCGCCAGCAGGCACACGAACAGAGCACGCTTCAACATCTGTTAATGAGACGGAGCAGGGCGGTGGAAAGTTCCGCCTCAATTCGAGCCTGAACTACAATCCCGCCCGTGAGTGAGCGCCTGGCCTCCCGCACCCTGCGCAACAGCGTTCTGGTGGTAGGGGCGAGGGCGCTGGCCAAGCTGGCGGTGTTCGTCGTCGTCGTCCTCCTCTTACGCAGCCTGGGCGCGGAGCCATACGGCCGGTTCGCGGCGATGGTCGTCTACGTCACCTTGCTGGGCGTCGTCGCCGACCTGGGCCTGCAGACCGTGTTCATCCGCGACGTCTCGCGCGACCGGCGCCTGCTCGGCCGCTACCTGTCGAACCTGCTGAGCGCCCGGCTGATCCTCGCCGTCGTGGCGCTCGTGTTGCTCGCGCTGGTGCTCCGTCTGCTCAGCCCGGCCCTCTTTCCCTTCACCTTCGCCGGCTTTGCCCTGCTACTGACGACGAGTTACTCCAGCCTGCTGCGGGCGGTGTTCTACATCCGAGGCCGGCTCGGCTACGAAGCGCTGGCCATCGTGGTCGAGGCCTTGGTGCTGCTGGGCCTGACCAGCCTGGCGGTCCTCAGGCACGCGAGCTGGGACGTGTTCATCTGGGTCTATGCCGCGAGCTACCTGTTTACCTGCCTCTTTGCCTTCGCCGTCATTCGCTGGCGGTGGCACGAGGCGATCCACGTCCAGCTGGAGCCGGCGCTGGTGCGACGCCTGCTGGTGGCCGGTCTCCCGCTCGCCGTCGGGTTCACGGTCACGACCATCTACGCCCAGCTCGACGTCGTGCTGCTGCAGCTCTTCAAAGGCTTCCAGATGGTGGGGTGGTACTCGGCCGCCAATCGATTCATCGATGCGGTCGCCTGGATTCCGCAGACCGCGATGGGCGCGATCTTCCCCGCGCTGAGCATGCTGGCCGCCGGCGACCGGCGCCGGCTGGCCTTCGCCTACGAGAAGTCCTACAAGATGCTCGCCGTGCTGGCGCTTCCGCTCGCGGTCGGGATCGGGATCACGGCCGACTCGCTGGTGCACCTCGCCGCCCCGCGCGGCTTCGATCAGTCGATCCTCGCCCTCCGCCTGCTGGCACCGTCGGTCGCGCTGCTCTTCGTCAATAACGCTTTCATTTACACCCTGACCGCCATGAATCGCCAGCTGGATTTCACCCGCCTCTCCCTCGCGACGCTCGCCGTGAATGTCGTGCTCAACCTCCTCCTCATCCCGCCCTATGGCTACCTGGGGGCGGCGGCGGCGTCGACGCTGACGGAGCTGGCGCTGTTCGCGGGCGGCTGGTGGCTGTTACGCCGGCAGTCGATGCCGCTGGCCGTGCTTGGCAGCGTGGCCCGGGTGCTGGCCAGCGCCGCCCTGATGGGCGCCGTCGTCTACCTGGTCCGGTGGTGGCCGCTGGCGCTGGTGGTCGTGGTTGGGGCTGCCGTCTACCTCGGGGCGCTGGTCCTGCTGCGGGCGCTCGACGCCGAGGAGTGGTCGATCGTGCGCACCGGGTTGATAACCCGCGGCTGAGGCTCGACTAGACTGCTCGGGTGAGCGGCGCCCTTGCCAGCGATGGGGCCGTCCTGCGAGCCCTCAAGGACAAGATCCGCGATGTGCCCAATTTCCCCAAGGACGGCATCCTCTTCAAGGACATCACCAGCTTGCTCCAGGATGCCGGTGCCTTCCGCCAGGCGGTGGACATCATGGCCGAAACCTACCAGGGCAAGGCGGTGGAGCTGGTGGTCGGCGTCGAGTCACGCGGCTTCATCTTCGGTGGCGCGCTCGCCTACCTGCTGAACGCCGGCTTCGTGCCGGTCCGCAAGGAGGGCAAGCTCCCCGGCCAGAAGATTTCCGAATCTTATGCCCTCGAGTACGGGTCCGCCGTCCTCGAGATCCACCAGGATGCGATCAAGCCGGGTCAGCCGGTGGTCATCGTCGATGATCTGCTGGCCACCGGAGGGACGGCGCGGACCACCGCCCGGCTGGTGCAGCAGCTCGGCGGCAAGGTCGTCGGCATCTCCTTTTTGATCGAGCTGAAATTCCTCAAGGGGGCCAACCACCTCTCGGAGTACAACGTCGTCTCCCACCTGAAGTTCTAGATGTCCGAAACCGTGCAGCCAATCCTGGTGGTCGGTTCGGTCGCCCTCGACACGGTGCACACGCCGGCCGAAATCGCGACCGACGTTCTCGGCGGCGGGGCCAGCTACTTTTGCCTCGCCGGCGCCATGTTCGCCCCCATCCGGCTGGTGGCGGTGGTCGGCGATGATTTCCCCGCCACCCATCGCGCGCTGCTGGAGTCGCGAGGCATCGACCTGACCGGCCTCGAGGTTCGCCAGGGCAAGACCTTCCGCTGGACGGCCCGCTACACCGGCGTTCGCCTCGAGGAGCGCGAGACCCTCGACACCCAGCTCAACGTCTTTGCGGATTTCCACCCGGTCCTGCCGGCCCCCTACCGCAGCTCACGGGTCGTCTTCCTCTCCAACATCCAGCCGGAGCTGCAGCTCGAGGTGATCGACCAGGTCGAGCATGCGACGTTCGTCGCCTGCGACACCATCAAGCTCTGGCTCGACACGGCGCGCAAGGGTCTCGAGCAGGTCTTCAAGCGAGTCGATTGCGTGCTGGTGAACGACGAGGAGGCGGTGCAGTTCACGGGGCAGCGGTTCCTGCCGGCGGCGGCGCGGGTCATCCTTTCTTATGGTCCGCGAATGGTGATCATCAAGCGGGGCGAGAACGGCTCGCTGCTGTTCACCGCCGACCGGGTTTTCCTGGCGCCCGCTCATCCGCTCGAGACGGTTCGCGATCCGACCGGGGCGGGGGATGCCTTCGCCGGCGGGCTGCTGGGCGCGGTGGCGCAGGCCGGGCACGACGGTGAAGACGTCCTGCGCCGCGGGATGCTGTATGGGAGCGTGCTCGGTTCGCTGGCGGTGGAGGATTTCAGCGCCCGGCGCATCATGGAGGCCGACCGCGACGAAGTCGAGCAGCGCTTGAGTACGCTTGTGGACATGATTTCACTCGACGGTGCGCGGGCTACCTGAGATGGCAACCATTCCGGCGCAACGCTACGACGTCAAGGACCTGAAACTCGCCGCCGACGGTCAGCGGATGATCGAGTGGGCGGCGCAAGAAATGCCCGTCCTGCAACAGATCCGGGAGCGCTTCAAGCGCGAGCAGCCACTCAAGGGTCAGCGGCTGGCCGCCTGCCTGCATGTGACGACCGAGACGGCCAATCTCGCCATCACCCTGAAAGCCGGCGGAGCCGACCTGGTGCTGTGCGCCTCGAACCCACTGTCGACCACCGACGCCGCCGCGGCTTCGCTGGTCCAGCATCACGGCATCGGCGTCTTCGCCATCAAGGGGGAGGACAACGACACCTATTACCGGCACATCGCCGCCGCGCTTACGCACCGGCCGACCATGACCATGGATGACGGCGCCGACCTGGTCGCCGCCCTCCACAAGGATCGCACCGAGCTGATCGGTGATGTCATCGGGGGCACGGAGGAGACGACCACCGGCGTCATCCGGCTGCGGAGCATGGCCGAGCACAAGGTCCTCCGCTACCCGATCGTGGCCGTCAACGAGGCGATGACCAAGCACTTCTTCGACAACCGGTACGGGACTGGCCAGAGCACGATCGACGGCATCATCCGGGCGACCAACGTGTTGCTGGCGGGGAAGGTCTTCGTGGTCTGCGGCTATGGATGGTGCGGCCGCGGCTTGTCGATGCGGGCTCGGGGGATGGGCGCCCACGTGATCGTCACCGAGGTCGACCCGGTGCGGGCGCTCGAGGCAGTGATGGACGGCTATCGGGTGATGCCGATCGCGCAGGCGGCCCGGGAGGGCGACCTGTTCGTCACCGTGACCGGTGACATCAACGTGGTGGACGAGGCGCACCTGAAAGCGATGAAGAGCGGCGCCATCCTGGCCAACTCCGGGCACTTCAACGACGAGATCAACCTGAGCGCCCTTGACGGGATGGCGGAGAGCGTCCGCACCATTCGGCCTTCGCTCGAGGAATACCGGCTGCGCGACGGCCGCAAGCTCTTCGTCCTTGGCGAGGGTCGCCTGGTCAACCTCGCCGCCGCCGAGGGACATCCGGCGGCCGTGATGGACATGAGCTTCGCGAACCAGGCGCTCTCGGCCGAGTATCTCGTCTCGCACGCACGGGAGCTGCAGCCCCGGGTCTACCCGGTTCCGGACGAGATCGATCGCGAGATTGCTCGGCTAAAATTGGCCGCGATGCACATCACCATCGACTCCCTGACGACGGAACAGAAGGAGTACTTGAGCGGCTGGGAGTCGGGCACGCGGTGAAGCAACACAACCATCTGTTTACCTCCGAATCGGTCACCGAAGGCCACCCCGACAAGATCGCCGACCAGATCTCCGACGCGATCCTCGACGCCATCATGGCGAAGGATCCCCTGGGCCGGGTTGCCTGCGAGACCGCGGTCACCACCGGGCTGGCGTTCGTCATCGGCGAGATCACGACCGATACCTACGTCGAGATGCGCGACATCATCCGGGATACCATCGAGCAGGCCGGCTACGACCACCCGGGCTTCGGCTTCGACGCGGAGACCTGCGGCGTGATCGTGTCGATCCAGAAACAGTCGCCCGACATCGCCCAGGGAGTCGATGCCGGCGGCGCGGGCGACCAGGGGATGATGTTCGGCTTTGCTTGCGATGAGACGCCGGAGCTGATGCCGATGCCGATCCAGCTCGCCCATCAGCTGGCGCGCCAGCTGGCCCGGGTGCGGAAGGACAAGACGCTCGCCTACCTGGGCCCGGACGGCAAGACGCAGGTGACGATCGAGTACGTCGACGGCCGCCCGCGCCGGGTCGACACCGTGGTGCTCTCCGCGCAGCACACCGAGGACGTCAGCCTGGACCGGATCCGCGACGACCTGCGCGAGCTGGTGCTGGAGCAGGTGGTGCCGGCCAAGATGCTCGACCAGCGCTCGACCATCCACGTCAACCCCACCGGCCGCTTCGTGCTCGGCGGGCCCCGCGCCGACGCCGGCGTCACCGGCCGCAAGATCATCGTCGACAGCTACGGCGGCTATGCGCGCCACGGCGGCGGCTGCTTTTCCGGCAAGGATCCGTCCAAGGTGGATCGCTCGGGTGCTTACGCGGCCCGCTACGTGGCCAAGAACATCGTCGCCGCCGGCCTCGCCAGTCACTGCGAGATCCAGGTGGCGTACGCGATCGGGGTGCGCCGGCCGGTGTCGATCTTCGTCGAGACCTTCGGCACGGAGCGGGTGCCGGTCGCCACCATCGAACAACTCGTCAACAAGCACTTCGACCTCAGCCCGCTCGAGATCATCCGGGAGCTGGAGCTCAGGCGGCCGATTTACAAGCAGACGGCTGCCTACGGCCACTTCGGACGCTCCGACCTCGACCTTCCCTGGGAGCGAACCGACAAGGCCGATCTGCTCGCGGCGGAAGCCGGGGTACAACGCTTGCAGGTGGTGGAGTCGCAGGACGGCTAGCGGACAACGGGCCCGCCGGCCCACGCGAGCGGCGCGCTCCGTGCCAGGCGAGCGTTTGAGGCGTTGATCACCCTCGTCACCGGCATCGACGGCTTCGCCGGGAGCCACCTGAGTGACCTGCTGACCCGCCGGCGCCACACCGTCCACGGGACGACCCGACGCGTGAGCCCGGATCCTCACGCGGAATTGTCGGCGTCGGTCACCACCCATCAGGTCGACCTGCTCCACCAGGACCAGGTTGAGCGATTGGTCCAAGCCGTGCAGCCGCGCTGGGTCTTCCACCTGGCGGCGCTCAGCAGCCCGGCCGCATCCTGGGACGATCCGGGCGGAACCATCGCCACCAACGCCGGCATGCAGGCGAACCTGCTCGGCGCACTGCTGTCCCTCCGCCCCATGCCCCGCGTCCTGGTGGTCGGCTCGGGTGATGAGTACGGCCGGCCGCAGGGGCGCGCCCGGCGGCTGAGCGAGGAGGCTCCGCTGCGACCGATCACCCCCTACGGCGTCAGCAAGGTCACCCAGGACCTGATGGCGCTGCAGTATTTCCTCAGCCGTGACCTCCCCGCCGTCCGGGTGCGCCCGTTCAACCATGCCGGGCCGCGCCAGTCCTCGGACTTCGCCCTGGCGAGCTTCGCCCAGCAGATCGCGCGGATCGAGCTCGACAAGCAGCCGCCGACCCTGAAAGTCGGCAACCTCGAGGCCCGCCGCGATTTCACCGACGTGCGCGACATCGCGCGCGCCTACCTGCTGGCGGTGGAGAAGGGCAAGCCCGGTGAGGTCTACAACATCGGCTCGGGGTCAGCCCCCCGGCTCCGCGAGCTCCTCGCAATCCTCTTGAAGATGACGCGCGCGAAGGTCGCGCTGGAGGTGGATGCCACCCGCAAACGCACCGCGGAGGCGGACGTCTACGTTTGCAACGCACGCTGCTTCCAGCGGCTGAGCGGCTGGCGGCCGCGGATCTCGCTGGAACGGATGCTGCGCGACACGCTCGAATACTGGCGCCGCCGGGAGCGGAGCGGCGACTGATGGCCCGCCACATCGTGATCCTGGCCGGCGGGAGCGGCACCCGCCTCTGGCCGCGATCGCGGGAAAAGTCGCCGAAACATCTGCTGACCCTGCATGGCCGCCAGTCGCTGTTGCAGTCGACCTTCCAGCGGGTCCAGAGGCTGACCGAGAACGTCTACGTCGTCACCGAGCAGTCGCAGGTGGAGAGCATCCGGCTGCAACTCCCCGAGCTGACCACCGAACGCTTCATCATCGAGCCGGCCCGGCGGGGCACCGCCTCGGCTCTTGGCCTGGCGGCTCTCGCCATCGCCGAACGCGACCCGCGCGCGACCATGCTCTCGGTGCATGCTGACCACTACCTGGGCCAGGACGAGGAGGCCTACCTCAAGACGCTCGAGGCCGAGGCCCGCTGGGCCGAGTCAAGGCGCTCGCTGGTGACGGTTGGGCTCACGCCACCGTACGCCTCCACCGCGTTCGGATACATCCAGGTGGGCCCGGCGCTCGATGGCCAGGGTGGCGCGGCGGTGCATCAGGTGAAGGCCTTCGTCGAAAAACCCGACCTGCAGACCGCGGAGCGCTACCTGAAGAGCGGTGACTTTCTCTGGAACCTCGGCCTGTTTGCCTGGCCGATCGACGTCCTCTTCGACGAGATGGCCCACCATGCGCCGGCGCTCTTTAAGGGGCTGGAGGTGGTCAAGGCATCGCGGCGGGCGGGCCGCGCCGACGAGGCCGATGCGGCCTACAGGACCCTGCCCACCGAGGCCGTCGACTACGCGGTGATGGAGCGCACCAGCAACCTGCTGGTCGTCAAGGCCGCCTTCGAGTGGCACGACCTGGGGTCCTGGGCGGACCTGCACGACATCCTGGAACAGGACCAGGCCGGGAATTTCGTCGAGGGTGAGTCGGTCTTGATCGACTCCCGGAACTGCATGATCCATTCGCCGAGCAAGCTGGTGGCGGCGGTGGGGCTGGAGGACATGGTGGTGATCGAGACCGACGATGCCATCCTGATCTGTCCCAAGGCTCGCTCCCAGGACGTGAAGCTGATCGTCGACCGGCTCAAGCAGTTGGGCAAGACCGAGTACCTCTGACCGTCGTTACACTGTGGCCGTGGCAAAGCGCGCCCTGATCACCGGGATCACCGGCCAGGACGGGTCCTACCTGGCGGAGCTGCTGCTGGACAAGGGCTACGAGGTTCACGGGGTGGTGCGCCGCTCCTCGACCATGAACCGCGGCCGCATCGACCACCTCGAGCACGCCCATCCATCGCACCTCGAAGGCGTGCGCTTCACGCTCCACTACGGTGACATGACGGACTCGGGCGGCCTCAACCGGCTGGTGATGACCGTCGAGCCGGACGAGATCTACAACCTGGCGGCCCAGAGCCAGGTCCACATCTCCTTCGACCAGCCGGAGTACACCGGAAACACCGACGGGCTGGGCACCACCCGGTTGCTGGAGGCGATTCGTGCTACCGGCCGCCCCACCCGGTTCTACCAGGCGTCCACCTCCGAAATGTTCGGCTTGACGCCGCCGCCGCAGAACGAGCAGGCACCGTTTCATCCACGCAGTCCCTACGGGGTCGCCAAGCTCTACGCGCACTGGATGACCGTCAACTACCGCGAGGCGTACCAGATGTTCGCCTGCAGCGGCATCCTCTTCAACCACGAGTCGCCCCGACGCGGCGAAAACTTCGTGACCCGCAAGGTCACCCGCGGCATCGCTTCCATCCTGGCCGGGCGGGCCGGCAAGCTGCGGCTCGGCAACCTCGACGCCAAGCGTGACTGGGGGCATGCCCGCGACTACGTCGAGGCGATGTGGCTGATGCTGCAGCAGGAGGCGCCGGACGACTACGTGATTGCCACCGGCATTCAATGGAGCATTCGCCAGCTGGCGGAGATCGCCTTCGGGCTGGTCGGTCTCGACTGGCAGCAATACGTCGAGGTGGATCGGGCTTACTTCCGGCCGGCGGAAGTTCCCGACCTGCGTGGCGATCCGAGCAAGGCGCGGTTAAGGCTCGGCTGGCGGCCCCGGATCACCTTCGAGGCGATGATTCGGGAGATGCTCGAGTCGGACCTCGCGGCCGCCGGCTTGAAACCCGACACGCACCTGCGCACCCCGTCCGCGAAAGCGAGCTAGACCTCCCCGGCTACGATTAGGTCCGTGACCGTCGAGATCAAGTTCGGCACCGACGGGTGGCGTGGCATCATCGCCGACGATTTCACCTACGAATCCGTTCGGGTCGCGACCCAGGGGATCGCCCAGTACCTCAGCAGCCGGCCGAACCCATCCGCGATCGTCGGCTACGACACCCGCTTCGCCTCCGATCTCTTCGCTCGCGAGGTCGCCCAGGTGCTGGCGGCCAACGGGGTCACGGTGTTGATCATCGACGCGCCGGCGCCGACCCAGGTCGCCACCTACGCCATCCTCGACAAGAAGACGAGCGGCGGACTGGTGATCACGGCCAGCCACAACCCGTACTACTTCAGCGGGCTCAAGTACAAACCGGAGTACGCCGGCTCGGCGTCGCCCGAGGTCACCGCCCGGCTGGAGGAAGAAATCCAGCGGGTCCAGCGCGGCGGCCGGGTCCGCCAGGTCCGCTTCGATGACGCCCAACGGGACGGCCGGATCACGCTGTTCGACCCCCAGCCCGCCTATGTGGCGCAGGTCAACCGGCTGGTCAACCTGGGACGGATCAAGGCCGCCGGGCTTCGAATCCTGCACGAGCCGATGTATGGGGCCAGCCAGGGATACGTGCGCGCCCTGCTCAGCGGCGGGAAGACGACGGTGGAGGAGATCCATGGCGAGCGCAACCCCGGCTTTGGCGGGATGCACCCGGAACCAATCGCGCAATACATGCCGGAAGCCATGGCGCGGATGGGCAAAGGAAAATTCGACCTTTGCATCGCCAACGACGGCGACGCCGATCGGGTAGGGATCATCGACGAGAGGGGGCAGTTCGTCAACCAGCTCCAGGTGATGGCCTTGTTGATGATGTACCTGATCGAAAAGCGCGGCCAGAAGGGCGACGTGGTCCGCTCGCTCACCTCGACGTCGATGGTCGACAAGCTCGGAGAACGCTTCGGCGTCAAGGTTCACGAGCTTCCGGTCGGCTTCAAATACCTGGGGCCGAAGCTCCAGGAGGTCAACGGCATCCTGGCGGGCGAGGAGAGTGGCGGCTTCGCCTTCCGCGGCCACATCCCGGAGCGGGATGGGGTGTTATCCGGGACATTCTTCGCCGAGATGATCGTCGAATACGGCAAGCCGCTGTCGAAGATCCTCGATCACCTCATCGAGCTGGTCGGACCGCACGCCTACGCCCGTCACGACCTGCATCTGGACCGGCAGGAATACAGCGCGCGCCGCGCCGAGCTCTATGGGCGGCTGGAGAAAGAGGCGCCGACGGAAATCGCAGGCGGCCGGGTGGTGCGGTCGCGGACCGATGACGGCTTCAAGTACTACCTGGAGGATGGCAGCTGGGTGCTGATCCGTTTCAGCGGGACCGAGCCGCTGATCCGGGTCTACAGTGAGGCGCCCCAAAAGGAGCGGGTCGACCAGCTGCTGGCGGCGCTCGAAGAGAGACTCGGGCTGCGCCAGCTTGTCTGAGATCGTCAAGAAGCCCTGGGGCTGGGAAAACCGCTTTGCCATCACCGACAAATACCTCGGCAAGGTGATCCACATCGACCGCGGCGAGATGCTGAGCCTGCAATACCACCGGGTAAAAGACGAGACCCTGCTGGTGGTCCAGGGCGTCATGGACCTCGAGCTGGAGGACGACCGGGGCCGGATGGCGACCCATCGACTGACCCCGGGGATGTCGCGCCGCATCGTTCCGGGACGCAAGCACCGGATGATCGGGGTGGAGGACTGCGAGTTCTTCGAGGTCTCGAGCCCCGAAATCGACGACGTGGTCCGGCTGGAGGACAAATACGGCCGGCAAGGAACCAGTACCCCCTAGCTTCAGCTTTCCACAGTATCCACAGAAGCGACCACATGGGTCGAACATTTGTTTTTGAATACAAATTCGGGGTTGACGCCAGCTTCTTTCCCCAGCCCCAAACGTCCGTTTTGGCTGCTAGACTAGCCGCCATGTCGGAAGCCCTGGCCTCTTCGGCGACCCTCCGGCCAGGGCAGGGCCGGATGCCGGCTCGCGTACGACCCGCGCCCCGCCCGGTCCAGCTCGGTACCCGCTACCTGGGACTCCTGTCCGCGTGGGCGGTTGCCATCGGGCTCGCCTTTAAATCCGAGTTGCTGTCGCCCAACCAGGTGTGGCAGGCGACCGTCGGTCTGGTGCTGCTCGTCACCCTCGGCCTGGTCTTCCTGCACGCCCGCAATCGCACGCCCGCCTGGCTCAGCCTGGATCACTACATCACGCCGGTGCTCGTCATCTGCGCCGCCGCCGCCTTCTCCATCCTGGCGCCCGACTACCGGGTGCACGCACTGGCGATGGTCTTGATGGGCGCGTTCATTTTCACCAGCAGCTTCGTCGACCTCTCCCGCGGGATGGGACGGGAGCGACCACTCCATCGCTTCCTGCGAGACGCCACCACCTTCTGCGTGCTGCTGGCGCTCTTCTTCCTGATCCTGCAATCGAATGACCTGCCGAACGTCCTGAAGTTCAGCGCCATCTTCGTCGTCGCGTTGCTGAGCGGCTACCGTAGCTTCCGCTTCGCCACCAAGCGCGAGGGGCTCGCGCTGCTCTCGGCGTTTCTGACCGCCGGCACGGTGACCTTCGGAGCCTTCGGCATGGTGACCTATCTCAACCAGGGCAGCCAGTACGTGGCCGTGATCCTGGCCTTCGCCTGGTATGCCTGGCAGGGGTTGACCGTCCACGCGCTCGACGACTCGCTGACCCGGCGGATCATGTTCGAGTACGGGCTGTTCGCGGTCATCTGCATCTACCTGATCGCGCTCGCCCTGGTGACCGGCCGGCCGATCGGCTGACGGCGCGGGCCGGCGCCATCAGGCGGCCGGCGTGATCCGTTCAATCCGACCAAAAATATCGGTCACCCACAGCGAGCCGAACCCGGTGCTGACGCTGGTGGTATTGACGTCGACCGTTCCGCTGACCCGGTTGGTCTGCGGATCGATCCGCTGCAGGCTGATGCCACAGACCCAGAGCACGCCGGCCAGGACCGCGAGATGATCCTGCCCATCGCGTCCCACCGAAAACGTGACGTCAATGGTGGTCACCACCCGATTGGTTTGCGGATCGATCCGGGCCAGCTGCCCATCGCCCACGGTACGAACCCAGATCGCATCCGGCGTGGCGGCGATCGCCAGCGGGACGCTGCCCTGCGAGCAGGCCGCGGGACAGGCGATCGGAATGGTGGCATCGATCCGGTTGGTCGCGGGATCGACGCGCGACACCTTTCCGGCGATACTGCTGGCCACCCAGACCGCCTGGTCGGACGCCGCGATGCCGGCGGGGCCGTCGGGGAGCGTCAGCCGGGCAACCAGCCGGTTCGTGCCCGGATCGATCCGCACCAGCTGGTCGTCGTAATACCCGGTGATCCAGACCGCGTGGTCGGTGCTGGCGATGTCGAAGGGAGGAAAGCCGAGCGGAATCCGGGCGACCTCGTGCCCGCTGGCATCCATCCGCAGCACCATCTGCTCGTCGTTCTTCAAGACCCAGACCGCCCCGGCGCTCGCAGCCAGCGCACTCGGCAGGTCGCAATCGCGCACGTGGAACGACGGGCCCATAAAGGCGTGGACGTTCCACTTTTCCTCGCAGGTCCGGTGATAGAAGGCCTGCTGGTCACCGATCCGAATCGTGGCCGTCACCCGGTTCGAGCCAGGGTCGATGCGGGAGATCGTTCCGTCACCGGTGTTCGGCACCCAGACGGCGGCATCGCCGGCCGCCGGGACACCGGGCCGTTGGCCGACGCCGATGATGGCTTGGGCCGGCCCGGTCGGCCAGGGCGTGGCCGAGGTCGTCGGAGTCGAACCGATCGGCGAACATCCGGTCGCGGCAAGCAGCGCGATGGTCACCATTGCCGACCACCCCGGTTTGCCCCGCCGATGCCGTCCCACGGTCAGCCGGCGAGCTGGGCGACGAAGTCGCCACTCGGCTGCGTCGAGGCCAGCCACTGGTAGGCGGAGATCAGCTTCAGCGTGGTGTCGCCGTGCGGGTCGAAGCTCATCACGCCCATCGCTCCGTTGTCCTTATTCGTCCGGCTGACCTCGGTGAGCACCTGGTCGCGGGTGGGCAGCCGCCCACCCGCGTCATCGATCGCGCGGGCAATGGCCCGGATGACGATGTTCGTGGCATCGAACGCGGCCAGGCTCCATCCGCCGGCGTCCTGCGTGTACACCCGTCGGTAATCGCGCAGGAAAGTCGCGGCCTGGCGGATGGTGGCCGGGTGTGGACCGACCAGCGTGTAATAGCTGCCGCCGGCGCTGCCACCGGCGAGCCGCGCGAACTGGCCGTTCGCCAGCTGGTGTGGACCGATGAGCGGCACCGGCAGGCCGCGGCCGAGCATCTCGCGCCGGAGCGTGGCGGCGGCGCCGAGGTTCGAGCCGGCGAAATAGATGACATCGGCCGTCAGCGCCTTCGCCCGATCGACCCGGGTTGCGAAGTCAGCCGGCTGACCCGGATCGAAGGCGCCCAGGTCCGAAGGGTCCATGATCGATCCGCCGTCCTGGGTGAATCGCTCGCTGAAGGCGGTGGCGAGGCTCTGGCCGAACGCCGTCTGGTCGTTGACGATGAAGGCGCTGCGTTTTCCCAGCCGCTCGAAGGCCAGGTCGGCGCCGGCAGTCCCCTCGACGAGCTGCGTCGTGACCACGCGAAAGAAATTGTTGATCCGCCGCGGCCGCAGCCGGGCGGCGAGGCCCTGGCAGTGCCCGTCCGGCGGCGCCTGCGTCAGGCATTCGTCGCTCACGGCCGGGCTCACCAGGGCGAGGTGGGCGGCATTCGCGACCGGGATCTCGCTCTTCGCGAGGCTGTCGTAGAGGGGCCCGATCATCGCCAGCACAGCCGAATCGGCGGCCATGGCCTGGACGTTGCGCGCGCCGCTGGCCGGATCGTGGATGCCCTTGTTGACGTCGTCGAAGGCAGCCGGCTTGAGTTGCAGGCAGGCATCGTGGTGCGAGGTCGCGCCGCAGACCAGTCCCGCCTGCGTGACCGCGAGCTCGATGGCATGCTCGACGGGAACGCCGTCCTGCGCGTCATCGCCGCTCAGCGGCAGATCGGCTCCCAGCGTCACCAGGCCGAGGACCTGCTGGCTGCCACTGCCCGGGCCGACGCAGCTCGTGACCGTCATCAACGCCAGGAGCAGCGCGGCGGTCGCGGATCGGTTCGCCTTCAGATCCCCAGGTAAGCCCGCTGGACGTCGGGGCTTTCCAGCAGGGCCTTGGCGCTGCCCTCCTGGACGATCCTCCCGGTCTCGAGCACGTAGCCGCGGTTGGCGACCTGGAGGGCTTTGGCCGCGTTCTGTTCGATCAAGAGAATCGTGGTGCCCTGGCTGTTGATCTCCTTGATCACCTGGAAGATGGTGTCGACGAGGATCGGCGCCAGACCGAGGGAGGGCTCGTCCAGGAGGAGGAGCTTCGGCCGCGACATCAGGGCGCGACCGATGGCCAGCATCTGCTGCTCCCCGCCGGAGAGCGTCCCGGCAATCTGGTTGCGTCGCTCCCGCAGCCGGGGGAAGAAGCCGAAGACCCGCTCCTCATCACTGCGGATGCCGGCGGCGTCCTTGCGCACATAGGCCCCCAGAAAGAGGTTGTCCCGGACCGACATGCGCGCGAACACACGCCGGCCTTCGGGGGCGTGCCCGATGCCGCGCATCACCACCCGATCCGGTGCCAGGCCCCCGATGTCGAGTCCTCGTAGCCGGACGTGGCCCCGGGCCGGGTGGGCCAGTCCCGAGATGGTTCGCAGCGTCGTCGTCTTGCCGGCGCCGTTGCTGCCGATCAGCGTGACGATCTCGCCGTCGTCGATGGTGAGCGAGACACCGCGCAGGGCCTGCACCCGACCGTAGTAGGTGTCAACCGTTTCGACCTCGAGCAGGGCCATGGCTCAGGCGCTCTTGCCGAGGTACGCTTCGATCACCCGCGGGTTGGTGCGCACCTCCTGCGGCTTTCCCTCGGCGATCCTCTCGCCATAGTCCAGCACCAGGATCCGGTCTGAGATGCCCATCACGACCTTCATGTCGTGCTCGATCAGGAGGATGGTGATTCCCTGGCCTCGCACCCGCTCGACCAGCTCCATCAACTGGCGTTTCTCCTGCGGGTTGGCTCCGGCGGCTGGCTCGTCGAGCAGGAGCAGGCTCGGATTGGTGGCAAGCGCACGCGCGATCTCGAGCCGGCGTTGGTGGCCATACGGCAGGTTGCGGGCATAGTTGTAGGCCTGGTCTTCGATCCCGACGAATTTGAGCAGCTCCATGGCCTTAGCCTCGACCTCACGTTCTTCGCGACGGGCCCGCGGCGTCTTGAACAGCGAATCCCAGAGTCTGGCGCGCATCCGGTGGTGTTCGCCGACCTTGATGTTGTCGAGGGCGGACATGTAGGAGAAGAGGCGGATCTGTTGGAAGGTCCGCGCGATTCCCAGGCCGGCCACCCGGTAGGGTTTGAGGCCGGTGATGTCTTTACCCTGGAACACGATGGTCCCGGAGGTGGTCTTGTACATCCCGGTTACCGTGTTGAACAGTGTGGTCTTGCCGGCGCCGTTCGGGCCGATCAGGGCGAAGATCTCGCCTCGCCGGATCTGAAAGCTCACGTTGTCGACCGCGGTCAGGCCGCCGAAGCGTTTGGTCACCTGGTCGAGCTGAAGGACGATGCCGTCCGCCGGACTGCTCGGAGTCTTCCCCGTTGGAGCGGCGCTCACGTCTCCTCCGCGCGCAGGTCGAAGACGGCTTGCTCCTCGGTACCCTTTTCCAGCTCCTGTTCACGGACGCGACTGGGAAACAGTCCCTGCGGCCGCAGTACCATGACGGCGACCAGGATCACGCCGAAAATCAGGTAGTTGAGCCGCTGCACCTCGTCGTGCAGGCCGACCCAGTCTCCATGCGCCTGGTTCAGCCCGGTCAGGCCGACGGCGGTGGCCAGGCTCGTGGTCCAATCGGGCAGATTCGTCAGCACCACGTACTGGGTGGTGTAGATCAGCAGCGCGCCCACGATGACGCCCGGGATGTTGCCCATGCCGCCCAGCACGACCATGATCAAAATCGTCACGGAGACGATGAACTCGAAATTGTCCGAGCTGACCAGCGAGAGCTGCGCGCCATAGAACGCGCCGGCAAAACCGGCGAATGAGGCGCCGATCGCGAACGCGGTCAGCTTGATGGCGACCGTGTTGACGCCACTGGCGGCTGCGGCCACCTCGTCTTCACGAACGGCCATCCAGGCGCGGCCAATCCTGGAGTTTTGCAGGTTGGTGGCCAGCACGATGCAGACCACGATCAGGATGGCCATCAGCCAGTAGAAGTCCAGAGGGTAGGCGAGCGGGTTGAAGAAATCAAAGTTCTTGACCACGCCGAAGGGTGTCCCCAGGCCGAACCAGGGACCGGTCAGGATGATCGGCAGCTTTGGTGGGTCGATGGCCGCGATGCCGTTGACCCCGCCGGTCCAGTTTCCGATGGGGGAACCGGCCCCCAGATACTGAACCAACCGCGGGACGATCTCACCGAAGCCCAGCGTCACGATGGCGAGGTAGTCGCCCCGCAGCCGGAGCGTGGGAGCGCCCAGGATGATCCCGAAGCAGGCGGCGACGAAGACCCCCACCAGCAACATCACCCAGAAGGGGATATGGAATTCGTGGTGCAGTGGGCTGGCGAGCAGCTGGCCGGAGGCGAACATCCCGTAGGTGTAGGCGCCGATGGCGAAGAACGCCGCGTATCCCAGATCGAGGAGCCCGGCAAAACCGACCACCGTGTTCAGGCCGATCGCCAGCAGCACGAACACCCCGGCAAAGGCGGCCGTCCCGATCCAGTGGTTGCCCTCCCCGCCGGTGACGATGTCCATCAGGCTGGGGTAAAGAAGGGCCCCGATGATCAGCAGCGTGTAAATCGTCCGATTGCGGCTTTGGAACCACCCGGAGGCCCAGCGCATCGCCGTATCCGTCGTAAGGGCGGCCCGCCCGTTGCGCCGGTTCACTTTTCCGGCACCTGCATCCCGAGCAGTCCGGTCGGCCGGAACACGAGCACGATGATCAGGATCATAAACACCCAGATGTCGGAGACGGCGGCGCCGCCGGGCAGAAAGTTGGCGGTGGCGAAGGCCTGGACCAGGCCGATGAAGAGCCCGCCCAGGGCCGCCCCTTGCAGGTTTCCGATGCCACCGAACACCGCCGCGGTGAAGGCGAACAGCCCGGCCTCGAACCCGAGGTCGAAGCGCACGCTGTTGAAGTAGAGGCCGAAAATCACTCCACCGGCGCCGGCCAGCACCGCGCCGATGAAGAAGGTGGCCGAGATGGTGCGATTGATGTCGATCCCCATCAGCTGGGCGGCTTCCCGGTCCTGCGCAGTCGCCCGCATGGCCTTGCCCAGTCGGGTGCCGCCGATGAAGATGGTGAGGAGGACGACCAGCACGATCGCGGTGACGATGACGATGATGTCTTTGACTCCCAGCGAGGCGGAACCAATCAGCGGAATTCGAGTGTCTGGCAGCAGGTCCGGATAGTGGACGTTGGAGGCGCCCCGCCAGACGTACATGATGCCCTCGAGGATGAAGGAGACCCCGACCGCGGTGATCAGGGGAGCCAGGCGGGGCGCGTGCCGAAGGGGACGGTAGGCGACTCGCTCGATCAGGACGTTCACGCCACCGTTGATCACCATCACGATGACCGTGATCACCAGCAGTAGCAGCCAGACGACCACCCCGCTGGATTGGCCCTCCGATAAGCCGAACGCGCTGATTAGCGGCATGGACATGAAGGCGCCCAGGGTAAAGATGTCGCCATGGGCGAAATTGATCAGCTCGATGATGCCGTACACCATGGTGTAGCCGAGCGCGATCAACGCAAAAATCGCACCATCGGCGATCCCGTAGATCACGATTTGCAGGAAGAAGGGGAAGTTGGTGGCCGCTTTCGGGGTGAGGACCACCGCCAGGATCAGGAAGATCGCCGCCAGGAACACCAAGGTGCCGAAGCGTCCACTGAGCGTCGTCCGGGTGCGCCTCAGACTTACGACCAGTTTGCTTCCCCTCCCGAAACGAAAGGAAGGGGCGAAGGCCGCCCCTTCCTCACCAATTGTGCTCTAGTTAGAGCCCGCCCGAGTAGTCGACTTTCGAGACGTAGTACCAGCCGTAGCTGCCCTGGGTCGTTAGCGGCGCGGTGGACCCGGCATCGGAGGTGGCCTTCGACTGGTAGATGGAGATGACCTTCGCCGTGGTGTCGCCGTTGGCATCGAAGGTGGTGTGCCCGAGCACGCCGGTGTAATCGACCTTCGTCATCTGGGCCAGAACCTGGGCGCGGCTCGGCGAGTTGCCACCGTTCGCCTGGATCGCCAGGTGGATCGCCTGGATCAGGATCTTGGTGGCATCGTAGGCCGGCATCGTGTAGGCGCCAAAGTCGCTGGCATTCGGGTAGGCGGCCTTGAACCCGTCGATCGTCGACTTGGCGGCGGGGTTCCCGGACGCGTCGACGGTCGCGATGCTGGCGAAGATGTTCGCGGCCTCGTTGGCCGCATCCTTCAGGCAGTCACCATTGACCAGGCCGTCGCCCCCGAGGAACTGGGCGGTCGCCGGGAAGATCCCACTCATCTGGTTGCGCATGACGCACAGGTTGTTGCTGTTCGTCCCGCCGGCGTAGACCGCCTGGGCGCCTTTGCCGGCCGCCGTCCGCAGGAACGACTTGAAGTCGCTGATGTGGGAGGCGTTCGGGAAGTCCTGGCGAAAGACGACCGTTCCACCCTTGTTCTTGAAGCGCGCGGTGAAGGCATCGGCGATGCCCTTGCCGTAGGCCTCGGCGTCCGAGGCGACCGCGACTTTGGTGAGCTTGAGGGTGTTCAGGGCATAGTCGGCGATCGCGGGCCCCTGGAAGTCATCCGTGGTCGCCACCCGGAAGTAGTTGTTCGTTCCGGTCGGGCGCAGGCCCGACGGCGTGTAGCCGGCGCCATCGGCGCAGCTGACGTCCGAGGTTCCCGTCAAAGCCGCCGGGATGTACACCGTTTTCGTCAGGCACGGGTTGGTGTTCGCCGGGCTGATCTGGACCATCGAGGCGCGATTCGTGACCGGGATCTCGGCCTTGGCCACGCTGGAGTTGAACGGCCCGATCACCCCGAGCACCTTGCTGTCGTCGACGAAGGCCGCCATGTTCTGGGCACCCTTGGCGGGGTCATGGACGCCGGCGACGGCGTCGTCGAGGTTCTTCACCTCGAGCGTGAAACCGTCCACCGAGCCCGTCTTGGTGACGGCGAACCGTACCCCGTTCAAGGCCGGAACGCCGTTCGAGGTCTCGGCCCCCGACTCAGGAAAGTCGACGCCGATCTTGATCGTCCCCTTGACGGCGCTTCCCGTGCTCGAGCCGCCGCACGCCGCCAGCGCCAAGCTGGCCACCGCCAGCCCGGCAAGCAACTTCGGCCATTTCATACGAGTCCTCCTTCCAAATCCTGTTTGTAACCGCGTAAAGCCCCTGAAGCCCGAAGGCGTAGCTCTTTATACAACCTTGCTCAGGACGCTGCAACTGGACCGCCCGTCTTCTAATACCACTTAATAATCTGGCGGTTTTCCCACAAGCATCGGAAGGCCCGCTCGTTGTGATGCCCAGCAACTCGCGATACAGGCTTGACGAATGGTTTCAGGCGCGCGTAGGGTATAGCACGCACTAGGAGGGCACCCCGGATTGGCTGAATTCGCCGAACGCATCAAACCGCGGGCTCAGTACGTCGACGAGGCGATCGAGCTGGCCCTGCAGAACAAGTGGGCCGAAGCCGTCCAGGTCAACCGCGGCATCATGGACCGGTTCGGGCCGGACGAGGACACCCTCAACCGCCTGGGAAAGGCCTATACCGAGCTTGGTCAGCACGACGACGCCGTCGAGGCCTACAAGTCCACGCTGAAGATGAACCCGGTCAACCCGATCGCCCAGAAGAACCTGGCCAAGCTCCAGACGCTGCCCGGTGGCCAGCCGGTTCCCACCTCCAAAGCCAGGGTCGACGTCGACGCCTTCATCGAGGAAACTGGCAAGACGGCGCTGACCGCCCTGCACGTCCACAGCGAGGGCGATCCCTGCAGTAAGGTCGCCGGCGGGGACCCGGTCAAGCTGATCGTGGCCGGGGACACCATGAATGTCGAGACCGCCCGTGGCATCGCCCTGGGGCACCTGGAACACGCGCTGGGGCGGCGCCTGATCAAATTCCTCGAGGGTGGCAACCGGTATTCGGGCGCGGTGGCGACCTGTGAGGGGGGCGCGGTCAAGATCATCGTTCGCGAGACCTACCAGGATCCGAAGTTCTTCGGCCGGCCGTCGTTCACGATCAAAAAGGGCCGCGACGAGTTCCGCCCCTACGCCAAGGAGTCCCTGATCAACCGTGGCGCCGAAGCCGAGGAGACCGAGGAGGACGGCGAGGAGCCGGCCGAAGAGCTCGACGGGATGCATACGGTCGAATCAGCTGAGGATGAGGTAGACGTGCCGGAGGCCGACGAAGACACGCGCAAAGAAGACGTTTACTAACTACCCGGGCGGTGGCGTCGTCCAGCGGCCCATCACGCACTCGGCCGAAATCACGACGGCCTCGTTTGCGCGTACAGGCCGCATACGACGCCCGCCCTATTACGCGCTAAAGCGCGGCTCGCCCTGCGGGCTCGCTAGCCGACGCGCCAGTAGACGCCGTCTTTTCGGTTGAGTAGCTCGTAGTCGACGAGCGCCCGCCGCAGCTGGCAATGGTCAGACCAGACCGCCCGGAGAACCCGGTCGACCTCGCTTTCCGTGAACCGCCTTCCCCGGGGAAACGCCTCCACCACCTCGGCGAGCACCAGTCGGCGGCGACTTTCCCGGGCCGGCCATCGGAGGATCCGGCCCTCCCGCCAGAACGGTCGAAGCCGTCGCATCTCTTCGGCGGCCCCGGGCCGCTGGGCGCCGATCATCAGGTCATTGTAGAAACCAAAGACCGCGATCCAGCGCGGGTACACTGTCGACGATGTTGCTGGCGATCGATCTCGGCAACACGAACCTGACGTTCGGCCTGTTCGAGGGCGAGCGGCTGCGCCATGACTGGCGCCTCGCCACCCGGCGAGATAGCATGCCCGACGAGCTCGGCCTGACCATGGTGCAGCTGATCCGGCAGGAGGGATTCGACCCGGGATCCGTGGACGCGGTGGTGGTCGCCAGTGTGGTGCCGCCCCTCAATAGCAGCCTGCTGCAGGCCATTCAGCGCTATTTCGGCCGGGAGCCAATGATGGTGACTCCCGGCATCAAGACCGGGCTCAAGATCCACTACCGCGACCCCAAGGAAGTGGGGGCGGATCGGATCGTCGCCGCCATGGCGGCCTTCAAGAAATACGGCGGCCCGCTGATCATCATCGACTTCGGCACCGGCACCACCTACGACGTGGTGTCAAAGGAGGGTGACTACCTCGGCGGGGCGATCGCTCCCGGGATGGGGATTTCGGTGGACGCGCTCTACGAGCGGGCGGCTCGGCTGCAGCGGGTGGAGCTGAAGGCGCCCTCGACGGCGATCGGCCGAACCACCGCCGAAAGCATGCAGGCCGGCATCATCTTCGGGTTTACCGCGCAGGTCGAGGGGATGGTGGCGCGAATCAAGAAGGAACTCGGCGAGAATCCCCGCGTGATCGCGACCGGCGGCTTCGCCGAGCTGATCGCCAAGGAAACCCCGGTGATCGAGCTGGTTGACCAGCGGCTGATGCTGGAAGGACTCCGGCTGATTCACGAGCTCAATGCCTGACCCACAACCGCCACTCCCGCCGGAGCCCGGCCCGCCGGTGCGTTCGGGCGGGAGTTCGCCGATCCGGGACCCTGCCGCGATCTTCATCGCGGCGGCCACCCTGTTCGCGATTTTCATCAATGCCCAGAACGTGGGCGTGATCCTGATGCTCGGGGTGATCGCGCTGCTGATCGAAACCCGGCTCCGGCCGAGAGGCTGATAGGCTGGTAACCCCGTGAAGATCGGTTCGCACACGCTGACGTCCCCCGTCTACGTCGCGCCGATGGCCGGTGTGACCGATGCCCCCTTCCGCAAGATCGCCCGCGACTTCGGCGCCGGGCTCGCCTGCACCGAGATGATCAGCAGTGAGGCGCTGGTTCGTGGCCACCGGGAATCTTCCCGGCTGATGGACCTGAGCTGGGACCAGCGGCCGGTGTCGGTGCAGCTGATGGGGGGCGACCCGGTGGTGATGGCGCAGGCGGCGCGGATCGCCGAGGCGGCAGGCGCCGACATCATCGACATCAACATGGGTTGCCCGGTGCCCAAGGTGGTCAAGACCTCGGGTGGCTCATCCCTCCTGCGCGATCCCGACCGGGCCTGCCGGGTTTCCGCGGCGGTGGTCGCCGCCGTCTCGATCCCGGTCACGGTCAAGATCCGGCTGGGCTGGGATTTCGCGACCCGAAACTACCTCGAGATGGCGACCCGGCTGGAGATGACCGGCATCGAGGGGCTCGCGGTCCACGGCCGCACCCGCTCGCAGCGCTACGACCCATCGGCCGATTGGGAAGCCATCGCGCAGGTCAAGGCCTCGGTCGCTATTCCGGTGGCGGGCAGCGGTGACCTGCGAACGGCCGACGACGCGGTTGGCCGCCGGCTCGAGAGCGGCGTCGACGCCGTGATGCTGGGCCGCGGCATCCTGGGCAATCTCTGGCTGGTCCGCCAAACCGTGACCCGGTTGACGACCGGGCAAGCCATCCCGGACCTTTCCTGGACGGAACAGATCGGATTGGTTCGGCGGCACTGCGAGCTGGTCATCGATTACTACGGCGCGGAGCGAGGCTCGCGAATGCTGCGCAAGTTCATTGCCTGGGGCCTCAAGGGTTTTCGCGGGGCGGCCCGGCTCAGGTCGCAGGTCCAATCGGTCTCCAGTCCGAGCGACGTCGCGGTGGTCCTCGACCAGGCGCTGACGATCGACCCCGGCGATCGCACGCTCGACGACGACGTCGACGACGAGCCGGCATCCTGCGCAGCCGCCTGACCGCGTGGACGAACTCGTCAAGGATCCGGCTAAGGGCCGGAAAACGGGCTTGAGGAACTTTTTCCTCGTCGCCTCGTCCTACTCCTATGCGGCGGTTTGGGCTGATCCTGTTCGTGCTCGCGCTGGCCGGCTGCGGCGCCCAGGCTGCCGGCCCGAGTCAATCGGGCACGGTATCGGGGTCAAACGGGCCCTTCCACGCTGAGGCTTCGCCTGCCCAGCTGCATGCGGGAGCCACGGTCCATCTCACGCTGACGGTGACCGGGCCGATCGACTACGAGATCGGCTGCGTCCAGACGCTCCACATCTGGGCCGAAGACAACAACCATCGCCAGGTCTGGCAGCAGCCGGTGCCGGCCATCCAGTGCATGGCGCTCGGCCACAAAGTTCTCAACGCCGGGGAAACGGCGACGTTGACGGCCGACTGGCCCACCTCGAGGTACCTGGCGCCGGGTTCGTACAGCATCCATGGGCTGTTTCTGACCGTCCTCCCGATGGGCGCCGGGATGCGCGTCCGCGAGAATTTGCCCCTCTTGACGGTGCAGGTTTTGGCCTAGCCCGGCGATAAATTTGGGCATGCGGGGGGCGTCCGGGAATCCCGTATAATACGGCGGCTTTTGATGGCTACCATGGAAAACGACAAGGTCGTGTATCTCACCCAGGAGGGTCTGAACCGCTTGCAGGCGGAGCTCGAGGTGCTCCGGAACAAGCGTCGGCCCGAGGTTGCCGAGCGCATTCGACAGGCGAAGGAGTTCGGCGACATCAACGAGAACGCCGAGTACGACGACGCCAAGAACGAGCAGGGCTTCGTCGAGGGCCGCATCCTGCTGCTCGAGAAGCTGGTCCGCAACGCCAGCATCATCGAGGGCAAACACGTCAAGGGTGTGGTCGAGGTCGGCTCGACGGTCAAGGTGCACGACGAGTACGGGGACGAGGCCTTCACCATCGTGGGGTCGGCCGAGGCCGAGCCCAGCAAGGGTCGGATCTCGCTCGAATCGCCGGTCGGCAAGGCGCTGCTGGGCAAGCGCGTCGGGGATGACGTCTCGGTGCTGACCCCCGCCGGCTCGACCAAAATGCTGATCGTCGAGGTCCGCTAGCGGCCCAAACCGCCGACCTCGTCGTCATCGGCGGGGGCGTGATCGGTTGCGCGACCGCCTACTTCGCCGAGCGCGCCGGCCTTCGCACGGTCGTCGTCGAGAAACGGCCCGCGCTAGCCACCCTCACCACGCCGGTGGCGACCGGTGCCTTCCGGCTGCAGTTCGACAACGCGGAGGAGGTGGAGCTGGTCCGGGAGAGCATCGCGTTCTTCGACGAGCTGCAAACGGGCGTCGACCTCGGCCTGAAACATCAGGGCTACCTGTTTGTCTCGCGTACGGCCGCCGGCGCCCGGACGCAGGGTGAGCTGGTTGACGCGCAGCGGCAATGGGGGTTGACCGACGTCGAGCTGCTCGATGGCACCGAGGCGCGTCGACGCTTCCCCTACCTGGCCGGCGATGTCATCAACGCCCGGTTCCGGCAAGGTGATGGCTGGCTCGAGCCGCGCCGGTTGGCGCTCGAGTTGGCGCGCTCGAGCGGCGCCACGTTTCAGACCGGCGTCGGCGTCACCGACTTCATCAGAGAGGGCGATCGGGTCCGTGGCGTATCGACGACGGCGGGACCGATCGAGTCGGGGACCGTCGTGATCGCGGCCGGACCACTCTCGGGACCGATTGCCACCCGGGCCGGCCTCGACCTACGCCTGGCGACCGTGCGTCGGCACAAGCTGATCATCCCGGACCTTCCACAGGTGCCGAGGGACGCGCCGATGACGATCGACTTCGAGACTGGTGCCCACTGGCGTCCCGCCGGTTCTGGCGCGCACGCGCTCTGGACCGCGCCCGCGCCCGCCGAGCCGCCCCTGGACGACGTCCCCACCTCGTCGTCGTTTGCGTTTGGGCTCCTCGATCCACGCAGCGACCACGCCCTGGCCCGGATCGTGCCGTTCTGGAAGGAGGTCTGGACATCGTCGCGGCTGCAGTGGTGGCTCCAGGCCGGCCAGTACACCTATACCCCGGACCGGCGACCGCTGCTCGGACCCACGGTCGTTCCCGGGCTGGCCGTCAATACTGGCTACAGCGGCCACGGCATCATGGGCAGCATCGGGGGCAGCCGGCGTGCCGTCGACGCCATCACCGGCGCTCTGTCGCTGGGCGCGAATCCCTTCCGACCCGATCGCCCGATGGAGGCGCGCTCGTTCGACGTTCTCTAGGCCGCCGCTGCAGGACCATTTAGACTTTCGCGGAATGGAAGCTGAGCGGACCGAGCAGGAGCTGCAGCGACGTCAGAAACTGCAGGCGCTCCGTTCGCAGGGCATCGAGCCGTACCAGAGCCGCTTCGATCGAACCCATAGCTCGAAAGAAGCGCTCGCCCTGTTCGAGCAAGTGGAGAAATCCGCCGGAGCCGACGCGCGCAGTGATCGCGTCGCGCTGGCGGGCCGGTTGGTCGCGATCCGGGTAATGGGGAAGGCCACCTTCGCCCACATCCAGGACCACGCCGGGCGAATCCAGCTGCTGGCCAAGGTCGACCGGCTCGGCGAGGAGGCCTATCGCCGCTTCACCGACCTCGACCTGGGGGACATCATCGGCGTCCGCGGCGTGCTCTTCCGGACGAAGCGGGGGGAGATCACCTGCGAAATCGAGGACTTCGTGCTGCTGGCCAAGGCGCTGCGGCCCCTACCCGAGAAGTATCACGGGCTCAAGGACAAGGAGCTGCGCTACCGCCAGCGCTACCTCGACCTGATCGCGAATCCGGAGGTGATGGAGGTTTTCCTGATGCGAAGCCGCATCGTCGAGGAGACGCGGACATTCCTGAAGGCACGCGGCTTTATCGAGGTCGAGACTCCCGTGCTGCAGGCGATGGCGGGCGGCGCCGCGGCGCGCCCGTTCAGGACGCATCACAACGCGCTCGACATGGAGCTCTACCTGCGGATCGCCCTTGAGCTGTACCTCAAGCGCCTCATCATCGGCGGCTTCGACCGGGTGTTCGAGATCGGCCGGATCTTCCGCAACGAGGGGATGGACCAGTGGCACAGCCCCGAATACACGATGCTCGAGCTATACCAGGCGTACACCGACGTCGAGGGGATGATGGAGGTCACCGAGTCGCTCGTCATTCACCTGGCGGAGCGCGTCAAGGGGACGCCGACCATCCAGTACCAGGGCGACGAGATCCATTTCACCCGACCGTTCCAACGAATCGAGATGGTGGAGGCGGTCAGCCAGAAGGTGGATGACGACCTCTTGCGTGCCGACGTTCCACAGTTGCAGGCGCTGATCAAGAAACACAACATCGAACCCAAGCCCGGGCTTGGGTGGGGCGGACTGATCGCCGAACTCTTCGACGAGCTGGTCCAGCCGGAGCTGGTCCAGCCGACGTTCGTGCTCGGGCACCCGGTGGAGGTATCGCCGTTGGCGCGCCGCCGCACCACCGATCCGCGGCTGACCGATCGCTTTGAGCTCTTCATCGCGCGAGAAGAGATCGCCAACGCGTTCTCGGAGCTGAACGATCCCGATGACCAGCGGGTGCGATTCGAAGATCAGGCCCGGGCGCGGGCGGCCGGCGACCAGGAAACGCATCCGATGGATGAAGACTTCCTGACCGCGCTCGAACACGGTTTCCCGCCCACCGGCGGGATGGGCCTGGGTATCGATCGCCTGGTCGCGATCCTGACGGATCAGCCATCCGTCCGGGATGTCATCCTGTTTCCGCCGCTGCGGACTCGCCATGCTGAGTCTTAGCTTTATTCGGGAGCATCCGGACCTCGTCAAGGAAGGCGCGCGCAAGAAGGGCGAGCGGGCCCCGGTGGACGAGATCCTGCAGCTCGACGGCCAGCGACGCGAGATGCTGACCCGACTCGAGCAGCTGAAGGCCGAACAGAACCGACGGTCGGCGGCGATGGCGAAGAGTCGCGACGAGGCCACGGTCGAAGCGCTGCGACGGATGCGAGATGAGATCAAGGCTCTCGAACAGCAGGTCGCGCCGATCGAATCCCGGCTCAACGCGCTGCTGCTCGAGGTTCCCAATCCGCCGGACGCGTCGGTCCCGGAAGGCAAGGACGCCACGGGCAACGTGACGGTCCGCGATTGGGGCATCAAGGAGCGCAAGCCGCCGGCATTCACGATGCGGCCGCACTACGAAGTGGCGGAGAAGCTGGGGATCATCGATTTCGAGCGCGCCGTCAAGGTCACGGGGTCGCGTTTCGTCTTCTTGAAAGGCGCCGGGGCCCGGCTCGAGCGGGCGCTGCTGAACTTCATGATGGATCTACACATCCGGGAGCACGGTTACACCGAGATTCTGCCGCCACAGCTGGTCAACCGGGCCTCGATGACCGCCACCGGCCAGCTGCCAAAATTCGAGGAGGATGCTTTTCGGATCGAGAAGCGCGATTTGTTTCTCGTGCCTACCGCCGAGGTGCCCGTGACGAACCTCTATCGAGAGGAGGTGCTCGATGCCAATGACCTGCCGATCAAGCACGTTGCCTGGTCGACGAACTTTCGCAGCGAGGCAGGGGCGGCCGGCAAGGATACTCGCGGCTACGTTCGCCTTCACCAGTTCAACAAGGTCGAGCTGGTGAAGTTCGTCGAGCCGTCCTCATCCATGGCGGAGCTCGAATCGCTGGTCAGGGACGCCGAGGCGGTCCTCCAGCAGCTCGGAATTCCCTATCGCGTGCTCCTGATGTGTGCCGGCGACATGGGCTTTGCGCAGTGGAAGAAGTACGACCTGGAGGCCTACGTACCGGGTGACGACCGCTATCTGGAGGTGTCATCCTGCTCGAACTTCGGGGACTTCCAGGCACGCCGGGCCAACATCCGGTATCGCGAGAAGGGAGGCAAGCCGCAATTCGTCCACACGCTGAACGGCTCGGGGTTGGCGCTACCGCGGACCGTGGTCGCAATCATCGACAACTACCAGCAGGAGGACGGCACGATCCGAATACCTGCGGCGCTACGGACGTACATGGGCGGCCTCGACGTCATTCGGTAAATGGCCCCGGCCCAACGAAAGAATCGGCCTCGCCGTGGGTTGGATATGAGCATGGCCGTGACGAACACCCAGCAAGGCGTGATTACGGAGGCTGAGTTCGCCAAGGTCGTCATGCTCACCTCGGACGGGCGATTGGTGCCGGCCCGACCGCTCGCGGATGATGATCGCCGCGACTTCGAGATTCACATCCGCCGGCACTTTCTCGAAAGCCTGGCCGTGCAACTCAAGACGTCAAAAGTCCTGCGACCTCACGGCCATTCGCGGTTGCTGCAAATAAATTTCAGGATGGCAGCGCCAATCGTCACCGACAAGCGGCTCTGGTATTTCCTGGCCCACTTTGACGTGAAGGCAATGCGATTTACGGACCCGGTGTTTCTCGTTCCCTCGGGGTTCTTTCACAAGCACGCGATCCACGGAATTGGGCGCGGCAAGATCCAGATGCAATTCAAGGCCAGCATGGAGCCGGGTTCGCGTGACATGCGGTCACAATGGGCGCTGCCCCAGGCCCAGCTTGGAAGCCGAATTCTTGAGATCCTCGAGGACCTTGCCCGGTCAGCGGCCCGTGGTCAACGAGCCTCAGATCTCATTTCACTTCCCGGCGTTGTCTGGCTTGGCCAGCCGGGTCTCACCCTGAGCGTTAAACGTCGCCGCGCCGGGTAGCTGGCCGTATTATTGGTCCTCGCCGGAGGGATGGCCGAGTGGTCGATGGCGGTGGTCTTGAAAACCACTAAGGTGCAAGCCTTCGGGGGTTCGAATCCCTCTCCCTCCGCCA
>Ga0209689_1000244_pt1 | contig 35245 bp, 30 predicted proteins | sample GraSoiAngelo_149_FD_187119 | JGI IMG/M metagenome (GOLD analysis project Ga0209689, IMG submission 187119) | Grasslands soil microbial communities from the Angelo Coastal Reserve, California, USA - 14_1009_09_30cm (SPAdes) (version 2) | ecosystem: Environmental > Terrestrial > Soil > Grasslands ... | reverse complement strand
GCGGCTGGGCGAGGCTTCTGCGGCCAGGGCGTGCGGCGCAAGCGTCAGCAGCTTGACCCGGCCCTTGAGGTGCGCCTCTTCGAGCAGGCTCCCGCCCCAGCGCTGCCGCGTCACCGTGAACGGATCACCCGGCGCGATCTCGGTGCAGTTGGCGGCCAGCGGCAGCTTCATCCGCGCGGCGACGTGCGCCATCACCTCGCTGCCGCGGTCGCTCGCCGTGCCGATGACGACCTCGGGATTGACTCGCTCGGCAAGCTCGGCGATGGCGCGCGCCCACCCCGCCGGCGCGTAGTCGGCCAGCCGCGGATCGTCGGCGACATGCAATGTACTGACGCCGTAGGACGTCAGGATTCCCGCGGCGGCGGCGCCCTTTGGCCCGATCGCGACCGCCTCGAGTGGCACAGCCATTTCGCCCGAAAGCCGTCCGGCCATCGTCAGCACCTCGAGCGACAGCGTGGTCGGCGCTCCATTGAGGTGCTCGATGAAGGCGAGGACCATGGTCAGAGCAGCCTCAACCGTTGAAAGAGCTCGACCACCTGGGCGCCGGCATCGCCATTCTTCCCGAGGATCTCGACCGAGTGTTCGACCTGCACCGGCAGCTTGAGCCGGATCTTTTCCAGCCCGCCGTCCTGCCACTGCGGCTTGATCCGCTCGATCTCTTTCTTCTTTGCTCGCAGTCGTCCGGGGAGCGAAGGGTACCGCGGCAGGTTGATGCCTTCCTTCACCGTCAGCACCGCCGGGAGCGACAGCTCGGCGGTTTCCCAGCCCGCTTCAGTCTGGCGGCGAACCATCGCTTCGCCATCACCGATCTCCAGCGCCTTGATGCCGGTGACGCATGGAAGGTCGAGCGCGTCGGCGACCCTTACCCCGATCTGGTAGCCGGCGCTGTCGGCGGACTCGTTGCCGAACATCACGAGGTCGTAGCTGCGCCCGGCGGCGCGCTCGGCCTCGATCGCCTCGACGATCGCCGCGGCGGTCGCGACCGGATCCCACTCGCGGCCATCGGTTTCGAGCAGGATGGCGCGCTCGATGCCCAGCGCCATCGCGTCGCGCAACTGGTCGATGGCGACCTCGGGTCCCAGGGTGAGCACGGTCGAACTGCCACCGTGCTTCTCGATCAGCCGCACCGCTTCCTCGACCGCGCACTCCTCGTGCGGGCTGACGGTAAACCCCAGGTAGCGGGTGTCGATCTCCTGGCTATCCGCGCTGAGGGCGATATGGCCGGCCGTCGCCGGCACGCGCTTGACGCAGACCAGGACATTCATGGAGACCGCCCTCTGCTAACTCTTGACGCGGGTGTTTTGCGGGTCGAACACCGGCGTTGGTCCGGCCACAGCCACCGTGACGGGATACTGCTCGCCGAAATACTCGACCCGCAGCCTGGTCCCCACCCTGGCTTGCTCTGGCGGCAGGAAGCTCATCAGGATTGTCTTCCCCACCGACGGACCCGAACCGGCGCTCGTCACGTACGAGCCACGGCCGTGCTTGTCGACCAGCCGCTTGCCGTCCTGCGAGAGGACCGGCTCGCGGCCCTGCATGAAGCGCTTGAACCCTGATTGCGATGTGTTGTCATCGACGGTCAGCGTGGACAGGATGGCGGCCGGCGGCTCGGCGCGCTGCTTGAGGTAGGCCTCCTTGCCGATGAAGTCCTGCGGTTTGACCTGCGGACGGGCCAGGCCGGTCTCGACGAGGTTGAATTCCTGCTCCAGCTCCATGCCGTAGGCGCGATAGCACTTCTCGATCCGGCCGGTCGTGCCGTACACGCCGATGCCGGCCGGCACGATGTCCAGCGGCTGGCCCGCGTCCCAGATCGCATCCCACAGCCGCGCCCCCTGCTCGAACGGCACGTAGATCTCCCAGCCCAGCTCGCCGACATAGGAGATCCGCGACGCCAGCGCGCGCACCGGGCCGATGTCGATGAAGCGGCAGGTCCCGAACGCGAAGGCCTCGTTCGAGACGTCGGCGTCGGTAATCGAGGTCAGTAGGTCGCGGGCACGCGGTCCCCACACGCCGATCGTCGCCCAGCTCGAGGTCAGGTCGGTAAGCTGGACTGCCCCGTCGTCCGGCAGGTGATCGATGAACCACTTCTTGTCGCGGGCGCCGTCGGCGCCACCAGTGACAACCCGGAAATGATTGCTGCCCAGCCGCATCACGGTCAGGTCAGCCTTGATCCCGGCGGCCGGGTTGAGCAACGACGTGTAGATCACGCGGCCCAGGGGGACGTTCATCTGCACGACGCAGAGCCTCTGCATGGTGTCGAGCGCGCAGCTGCCGGCGATGTCGAACACGGCAAAAGCCGACAGGTCGACCATGGCCACCCGGTCCCGCATCGCCAGGTGCTCCGCGTTGATGATCGGCGACCACCAGCGCGCATCCCACTCGTAGCGGCGGGGCATGACTCGCTCGCCGTACTCGGCCAGCAGCTTCTTATTGGATTCGTACCAGTGCGGCCGTTCCCAGCCCGCGGTCTCGAAAAAGAAGGCGCCCAGCGCCTTTTCTCGCTCATAGAACGGACTGACCCGCACCCGCCGGTTCGATTCCCACTGCTCGCGCGGATGGACGATGCCGTAGGTCTTGTTGAAGCCCTCGGCGCTGCGCCCGCGAATGTGCGCCTGCGTCTTTTGATGGTCGTAGAAGCGCGCGATATCCGAGCCGGACGGATCGATCTCCGGGATGCCGGAGGTAATCCATTCCGCCATACAGCGCGCGATGCCCGGCGCCTCCTTGATCCAGATTGCCGCCACCGACCACAGCCCCTTGACCTCCGGCGTCTCACCCAGCAGCGGAAACCCGTCGGGCGTCAGCGAGAGCAATCCGTTGATCGCGTGCCGGATCCCGACGCTCGGATCACCCAGGATGTCGGGCATCAGCTCGAGCGCGTGCTCCAGCGATTCGTCGAAATCCTCCTTGGTGAAGGGCAACTCCGTCGGGGACAGCTTCGATTGTTCGAGCGAAGGGATGTCGTCCGGGTCCCAGAGGATCGGGCGGTGGTCGTAGGACCCAACCTCCATATCGCTCCCGTGCTGCCGCTCGTAGCCGTTCGTGTCCATGTCGCGGACGATCGGGTACTCGATCTCGCCTACGGTGTCGGCAAAGAGCGGCACCGGCCCGACACTGATCATCTGGTGCACCGCCGGACTCAGCGGGATCGAGGCGCCGGCCATCCGAGCAATTCGCGGACTCCAGATGCCGCTGGTGATCACAACCACCTCGGCCTCGATGTCGCCCTGGTCGGTCCGCACCCGCTTGACTCGGCCGTTCTCGACATCGATCCCGGTGACCTCGCTGCCGGCGGCGACGATCAGCGCGCCCATCGCCTGGGCCTTTTCCCGCATCAGGGTGCCGCCGCGAAGCGAATCCACCGTGCCAATCCCCGGGGTGCTGAACCCGCCCAGAATCACGTCCTCGTTGATGAAGGGAACGAGCCGCTTGACCTCGGCCGGCGTCACCAGCTCCGCGTCAATCCCCCACGCCTTGCTCGACGCCATCCGTCGCCTCAGCTCCTGCATCCGCTCGGTCGTCCTGGCCACCTCGATCCCCCCACTCTGGGTGAAGACCCCCAGCTCCTTGTACTGGCGGACGCTGTCCAGGGTGAAGGCCGTCATCTCCTTCGAGTGGTCGGTGAGGAAGATGAAGTTCGAGGCGTGCCCGGTCGAGCCACCGGGGTTGGGCATCCGGCCCTTATCGACCAGCACGATGTCCTTCCACCCCAAGCGGGCGAGGTGGTAGGCCATGCTGTTGCCGACGATCCCGGCGCCAATCACGACGACCCGGGCCTGCGCGGGCAGGCTGCTCATTGCTCAACCCCTCCTGTCTCTACGCGTAGGTCCACAGCATAGCGAGGAACGCGCCGACTTGTGGTAGGTTCCAGCCGGGACGTTGCTGACCGTTGAGCACGTCGGCGCGATCGCGGCCGTGGTCGTCATCACGGCCGGCATGACGATCGCCGCCCGGGTCCGGCCCGGACGATGGCTGACGGTCGTGTCTCGCACCCTCGCCGTCCTGATCATCCTCGCCGAGCCCAGCTACTGGGTGACCGAGGTCGTGAATGGGACCTGGTCGGCGCGCTACGACCTACCGCTCCAGCTGTCGAACGCGTCCGAACTGGTCGCCGCGGCGGCGCTCTGGTGGCCAAGGCCGATCCTGGTCGAGCTCACCTACTTCTGGGGCCTGGGCGCGGTCCTGCAGGCGTTGGCCACGCCGGACTTTGCCCAGCATTTTCCCGACCCGGCCTACTTCCGGTTCTACGTCACGCATGGCGGCGTGCTCGCGGCCGGCATCTTCCTGGTCGCCGGGCGCCGTATCTATCCCCGGCCAGGGGCGCCGCTGCGCGTCTTCCTCATCACGATCGGGTTCGCGGCGGTCGCCGGGCTGGCCGACCTGCTGACCGGCGCGAATTACATGTATTTGCGCATCAAGCCCGTCGCCGGAAGCCTGCTCAACGTCATGGGGCCGTGGCCCTGGTATATCGCCAGCGGCGCCGTGCTCGCCATTCTCTTCCTGACGCTCCTGAACACGCCCTTCTGGCTGGCGCGTCGCCGGGCGCAGTCAGCGAGCGTGGCTGAGCACGTTCTGCAGGTCGGACCGCAGCACCCGGACGCCCAGCAGCGGCAGACCGAGCGCGATTAGTTTCCCGCGCAGCGTTCGCGCGTTCCGAACAACCGTGACGTCGATCTGCGTCCCACCGACCGCCCCCGGACGCAACCGATACTCCCACCGGCTGCCAGGGGACCAGCTATCCGACTCGGTCGTCTTGACTGTCACCAGGCCCGACGCCGCGTCCCACTCATAACGGCTGCGCTCCCAGGCCAGCACGTTGCCTTCGGTGACATCGGCCCAACCAGGCCCCCGGCCGTGCACCCGGAAATGCGAGCGGTCGATGTTCCGGTAGAGGTCCGGCCGCCGATCGCTGAAATCGGTAAGCGCACTGAGGACCGCCTCCGGGGCGAGGTCTGTTGCCAACTGGAAGTGAACGGTCGGCATCAGCCAATTTCATACCAGCCGGACCGGGGAAGCTGCCCGATCACTCGGCTCTTGACCACCCTTCGATGGCGTGCTAGCGTTCGGCGCAGGCCGATATATCACTGATGTACGGCCGATATACGGGAGGGGAACCTGGCGGGCGAAGCAGCGACCGCTCGTGCGCCGCGACGGAGGGAGGTCGATTCCCCCGTGCATACCGTCGTCCTGCAGAGCGCTTCGGTGCGCTCCCAGGGCGAGCGCGCCTACCTATTAATAAGAGACCAGATCGTCACGCTCAAGCTGGCGCCGGGCTCGGTGATCGAGGAGGCTCGTCTGCGGCAGGAGCTGGGCCTGGGACGGACCCCGATCCGGGAGGCGCTCCAACGCCTGGCGCACGAGAACCTGGTCAGCTTCGTCCCCCACCGCGGAAGCTTCGTCACGGACATCAATCTGACCGACCTCCACCGGCTCACCGAGGTGCGCGTCGAGATGGAGGGATACGCGGCCCGGCTGGCGGCCGAGCGCGCCAGCGCCAGCGACCGGACGCTGATGGAGGCGTTGATGGGCGAGCTGGCGGCCATCGACGCAGGCGACGTCCACAACCTGATGCGCCTCGATCAGCGGATTCACCGGCAGGTCTACCAGGCGACCCGCAATACGTTCCTGCAGGCAATGCTGGAGGAGAGTTTCAACCTCAGTCTGCGCATCTGGTTCCTGGGCCTGGAGCGCGGCATCCGGCTCAAAGCGGCCGTGGAAGATCATCGGCGGCTGCTAGATGCGATCGTTTCGCGCGACCCCGACCAGGCGGAGTCGGTCATGCGGCAACACGTCACGGGCTTCGAGCAAGCCATCCGCAAGGTTCTGTAGGAGGGAAATAGTGAGAGTCTTTTACGCAACCGACCTGCACGGCTCCGAAGTCTGCTGGCGGAAATTTCTCAACGCGGCGAAGTTCTACGACGCGGACGTCCTCATTTGCGGCGGGGACATGACCGGCAAGGCGATGATCCCGCTGGTCGAGGACCGCGACAGCTATGAGTTCACCCTCTCAGGAATTTCGCAGCGGGTCGGCCGCGACGACGTCGCCGACGTGGAAACGCAGATCTCGCGCAAGGGGTACTACCCGGTGCGGATGACCTCCACCCAGGTGGCGGAGCTCGAGAAGGACCCCGCGAAAGTGCAGACCCTTTTTACGGAGCAGATGTGCAAGACCGTCGAGCGCTGGATGCAGCTCGCCGCGGAGAAGCTGAAGGACAGCAAGGTGCGCGTCTTCGTCGCGCCGGGCAACGACGACGAGATGGAGATCGACGAGGTGATCGCGAACGCGCCGCGCGTCGAGCTGGCCGAGGGCAAGATGATCGACATCGGTGGCTACGAGATGATTTCCTCCGGCTGGGCGAACCCGACGCCGTGGCACACCTATCGGGAGGCGCCCGAAGAGGAGCTGACCAGGCGGATGGAACCCATGCTCCGGGATATCAGGGAGATGAGCCGCGCGATCTTCAACTTCCACCCGCCGCCGTTCGGCACCTCCCTCGACGAAGCGCCGGCCCTTGACGAGAACCTGAAACCGTTGCATGGGGGCCGGGCGCTGCGGCACGTCGGCTCCAAAGCGGTGCGCGAGGCGATTGATAAATACCAGCCGATGCTCTCACTGCACGGGCACATCCACGAAGGCAAGGGCATCACGCGGATCGGCAAGACGCTCGCGATCAACCCCGGCAGTGCTTACGAAGAAGGCATGCTCCTCTCATCGATCATCGAGCTCGATCAGAAGAAGGGCATCAAGAATTACCAGCTGGTCAACGGCTAGGAGGTGAAGCGCTAAGACAAAGACGTCTCCGGATCAAATTTCGAAGGAGGAAGTAATGGCGACAACGACTGAAGCTCCGGCCAGGCCAACGCTGTTCTTGCGTAACGCCACCGGGCTCGTCAAGGCCTGGTCGACGTTCGACGCCTTTTTATATGCATTCTGGTCGGTCAACCTGGTCACGCTCGGCCTCTACGGCATGTCGTTCGTTTACACCATTCCCGACGGTCAGCTCCTGGGAGCGGTCTTGCTCACCGGCGTGCTCGTGACCTTCCTGGTGCTCACCTACGCGCAACTGGTCAGCGTCATGCCGCGCGCGGGCGGCGATTACGCGTGGCAGAGCCGCATCCTCGGTGGCGGGGTGGGCTTCGTGCTGGCCATCACTGGATGGTGGTTCACGCTGTGGCTCTGGACGCCGATCTACGCCAACATCCTGATCGTCCAGTTCTTCGCGCCGCTGGCCTACACGCTGGGCTGGACCAGCGTGGCCACCTTCTTCGGCAGCCCGACCGGCATCTTCGTCAGCTGCCTGATCGTGCTCGCCTTTGTCAGCTGGGTCATCACCCTGGGCATGGAGGGCTACGCTCGGATCCAGCGCTTCTGCTTCTGGTTAGGCATCGGTGGCCTGGTCGTCATGCTTGGATTGCTGCTCTTCTCCAGCCACGAGGCCTTCGTGAACGCCTTCAATCGGGAGGCCGCCTCACTCTTCGGCGCCTCGGGGAACGCTTACCAGGCGACCATCGCCGCCTCGACCAAAGGCGGCGGTCCGACCGGCGTCGGGTTCGGAACCTTCGGCTTCACCTCGACCCTGCTGCTCCTTCCTTTCCTCGCCTTCTACCTGCTCTGGCCGGTCTGGGGAGCCACGCTGTACGGCGAGGTGCGCGGCGCCAAGGAATACCGCAAGGTGTTCAACGCCATGTTCTGGGGATTGTGGGTGACGGTAGCGCTGGTGGCGGTCATCATCCTGTTGATCGTCAAAACGATCGGCTGGGACTTCTACTACGCGGCCAACGCCGCCTACTGGAACAGCATCTTCGTCGCCGGCTCGCCGGCGCCGCCGGTGTCGATCTGGCCGTACCCCGTCATGCTCGCCGGCTGGCTGGTCGGCAACCACCTCTTCCAGGCCCTCCTGATCGCCGTCATGGGTCTGTGGTTCTTCGGCTGGGCCGGAACGCTGTTCCTCTCATCGACCCGGGTCATCTTCGCGGCCGCCTTCGATCGAGTCCTGCCCGAGTGGGCCGCGAACATTTCGGCCAAGCGGCGCGTTCCCTACGGTTCGCTGATTCTGATGATCGTGCCCTCGCTCGTGATCAGTGCCCTCTGGGCATACGGTGGCACCGGGTTGCAGGGGATCTTCCTGTGGGCGACGGGTGTGATCGCGATCACGTTCCTGGGGACGGTCGTCGCCGCGGCCATCCTGCCCTGGCGCCGGAAGGACATCTTCGAGAACTCGCCAATTTCCCGATTCAGGATTGCGGGCATCCCGGTGATCACCATCACGGGTGTCGTGAGCGCGATCTTCCTCCTGTTCATGCTGGCGGAGTGGTCGTTCAACGACGTCTATGGGACGTCCTTCAAAATCAACGGCGCCTCGCCGAAATACTTCCTCGCGACCTACCTGGTCGCTATCGCCATTTACGTGGTCGCCCGCGTGGTGCGCAAACGGCAGGGTATCGACCTGTCCCGCATCCACCGGGAGATCCCGGTTGAGTAGTCGTTCGTTCTGACCGGAGCGGCGCGCGCATGACGCAACAACCGGGTCGTGCGCGCGCCGTCGTCATTGGCGGCGGCATCACCGGCGCCAGCGTGGCGTATCACCTGGCAGAGGCCGGATGGCGGGACACCGTGCTGCTGGAGAAAGCCGAGCTCACGAGCGGCTCGACCTGTCACGCGGCCGGGCTGGTGACCCAGTTCAATCCATCGCCCACCATGATGCGGTTCCGTCGCTACAGCATCGAGCTGTATCGCCGGCTGGGCATCTTTGAGACGGTGGGGAGCCTGCGCTTCGCTTCCAGCCGTGAGCAATTGATGGAACTGCAACGCGGCACGAGTCGCGCTCGAGCCATCGGACTGGATGTGGAGCTGGTTTCGGCGACGCAGGCCGCTCAGCTAATGCCCGCCATCAGCAGGGATTCATTGTTTGGGGCGGTCTGGGTCCCCGGGGACGGAAGCCTCGATCCGCACACGGCCACCTTCGCGCTGGCGAAGGCCGCCCGCGAGCTGGGGGTGATGGTGTTAACCGGGACCCGGGTGACCGGGCTGGAGCTGTCGCGCCGAGGGGCGGTGCAAGCGGTGCAGACGGAAAGAGGGCGGATCGAGGCCGAGGTGGTCGTGGTCGCCTGCGGGATCTGGGCGCCACAGGTGGCCGCCATGGCGGGGGCGTTCGTCGTGTCCACGCCGGTCGATCACCAGCACGCCGCGTTGCGGGCGGTCGAGGGCGCCGAGCTGCCGCGCGATATGCCCTGTTTCCGCGACCCCGACAACCTGGTGTACGGCAAGGCTGAGGCGGGAGGCATGGTGCTGGGTGGCTACGAGCTCGATCCCCACGCGCGGTGGATCGACGGCGTACCGTGGGATCACGCCGGCACCTCCGTCCCACCCGACCAGCATCGCTTCGAGCCGCTGCTGGCCGGAGCGGCGCGGCGGTTCCCCGTCGTCGGCGAGGCCGGGATCGTCAAGCTCGTCTGCCATCCCGACGCCATGACCCCCGACGCCAATCCCCTGGTCGGGCCGGTGCCGGGCATCCGCGGGCTGTTCATGGCCGCCGGATTGTCGTTGAACGGGTTCGGCGGTGCTGGCGGAATCGGCCAATCGCTGGCAGAGCTGATCACCGCGCAAGAGACCGAGCTCGACCTCTATGCCTACCGGCCCTGGCGCTTTGGCCCGGTGCACCACGATGACCGCTACGTGGCGGAGCTGGCCAGAGAGGCGTACCGCTACTACTACTTCCTTCGCTACCCGCACGACGCCGACGAGTGGGGCCGGCCACGCCGGACCAGCGCCCTGCACCACCGGATGCAGGACCTGGGCGCGATCTTCGGCGCCAAACACGGGTGGGAACGGCCCGAGCACTTCGAGCCGGGTGGGCCCTGGCGGCGGGCCGGCGCCGACCAGCGCCGCTTCGGCTGGACCCGGCCGCCGTGGTTCGAGCTGCAGGCCGAGGAACATCGCGCGATCCGTGAACGGGTGGGGATCATCGACATGACCTCTTTCGGAAAGATCGACCTCGTCGGCCCGGGAGCCCTACCGCTGCTCGAGCGGGTGGCGGGCAACCTGATCGACCGGCCGGTGGGCAGCGTCGTCTACACCCAGCTGCTCGATCGTCGCGGCGGGATGGCGGCGGACGTCACCATCACCCGCCTCGGCCCGCATCGGTTCAGGCTGGTGACCGGCGCCGGATACGTGAACAGCGACCTCGGCTGGCTGCGGCTGCAGCAACGCGAGCAGGACGCCCTGGTCGAGATCCGCGAGACCACCGACCAACTAAGCGTGATTGGAATGTGGGGGCCGCAGGCGCGCTCGGTGCTGGAGGCCTGCAGCCATGACGACGTCTCGGAGGACGGCTTCCCATTCATGCAGGCTCGCGACATCCGGATCGACGGATTCGACGTCTTCGCCCAGCGCGTGACCTACGTCGGCGAGCTGGGCTGGGAGTTCTATGTCGCTCCCGATGTCGCGGGGCAGGTGTGGGATCGCTTGATGGCCGCCGGCCAAGCATCTGGCATCCGGCCCATTGGCTACCGGGCGCTGGACTCGCTCCGAATGGAGAAGGGATACCGCTACTACGGCACCGACCTCACCCTGCTCGACAATCCGCTGGAGGCCGGGCTGGGATTCTGCGTGCGCCTGGACAAGGGCGACTTCAACGGGCGGGCGGCGCTGCTGGCGGCAAAGGCGGCGGGGATCAGGCGGCGGTTGCGCACCCTCCTGGTTGGCGACCCGGACTACCTCACGATCTATGGCGGTGAGGCCGTCTACGCCGAGGCCTCGCTCGTCGGGCGGCTGCGCAGTTGTGCCTACGGATTCACCGTCCGGCGCAATATCGCCTACAGCTACTTGCCGGTGGAACTCGGACCCGGAGCGCGAGTCGAGGTCGAGGTTTTCGGGCGCCGGGTGCCGGCCGAGGTCGGCACCGACGCCGTGCTGAAGCGGGAGCCACTGGTTGGCCATGTTGCGAAGCAAGTCGCGAGTTGAGGACGCAGTCGGCCACGTCTCGCTGTGGCGGGGCCGAGCGGCAAGGGTCTCGCCCCTGTCAGGTGGGTTGACCAACGAAAACTACCTGGTCGAGACCGGCGGCGAACGCTACGTGATGCGCATTCCCGGAGCCTCGACCGAGCTGCTGTCGATCGATCGAGGGAATGAGGTTTACAACACGAAGGCGGCGGCAAGCACCGGCATCGGCCCGCGGGTGCTGGAGCATATCCCGGACTTGGACGTCATGGTTCTCGAGTTCATCGAGGGTGAGACGATGTCGGCACCGGCCCTGCAATCGGCGGCGATGGTTCGGCGCATGGCCGAGTCGTTCAAGCGCCTGCACGCAGGCCCTCGCTTTAAGCGGGCCTTCGACATGTTCCGACTGATCGAGACATACCTGAGGATCGTCGAGGAGCACGAAGTGGAGATCCCTGCGGATTACCGCGAGCGGTTGCCGCTGGTCGCGGAAATCGAGCGGGCAGTCCGGGTCGGGGCGCTGCCAAGCGTGCCCTGTCACAACGACCTGCTCTGCGAGAACTTCATCGATGACGGACAGGCGTTGCGAATCGTCGATTACGAGTTGAGTGGAAATAACGATGCCTGCTTCGACCTGGGCAACACGGCGCAAGAGGCGAGCCTGGATGATGAGCTACGCGCGGTCCTCTGCGAGGCCTACTTCGGCCGGATGGATCGGCGGCAGCTGGCCCGGATGAACCTGTTCGCCCTGATGTCGGATGTCGGCTGGACGCTCTGGGGAGCCATCCAGGCCAAAATCTCGTCGATCGACTTCGATTTCCCCGATTACTACACGACCCGGTGGAAGCGGGCGGTTGCGGTCATGAAATCAGAACGCGTTGACGGCTGGCTGAGGGAGGCCCGCCGTGAGGGCCCTTGACAGACTCGGTGGCACGGAAGAGACTTTTGGTCTAGACAAAAATGGGCGGACGGCTTGTCTACCGCCCCGCAGCTACCGAAGAGGAGGATGAAGAGCGTTGGCCGTGCTTGACAGTGTCCTGAAGGCGTACCAGTCGCCGACCCGAATGGTGCATGCGATCGGGGCGATCTCCGCGCTGGGCCAGGAGGCCGCCGCGCTCAACGTCAAACGGCCACTGATCGTCACCGACCAGGGCATCGTCAAGGCGGGCCTCCTCGAAGAAGTGCTGAAGCCGCTTCGGGCGGCCGGACTCGATCCGGTGACCTATGACCAGGTCCGCGCGAATCCTGGCATCGCCCTGGTGGACGCCGGCGCCCGCTATTACCAGAGCGAGGGCTGCGACAGCCTGGTCGCCATCGGCGGCGGCAGCTCGATCGACACCGCCAAGGGCATCGGCGTGGTCGCGGTACACGGCGGCAGCATCGGGCAGTACGAGTGGGGGAAGGATCCGATCCACTCGCGCATCCCGCCGCTGATCGCGGTCCCCACCACCGCCGGAACCGGGAGCGAGGTCACGCTCTGGGCCGTGATCACCGACCCCGACCGCAAAGTGAAATTCAACGTCGGCGGCACGCCGAACATCGCCGCCTGGGTCGCCCTGATCGACCCGCAGCTCAGTGTCAACCTGCCCGCCGGCGTCACCGCCGGCACCGGCATGGACGCGCTGACCCATGCCGTCGAGTGCTACACGATGGCCTATCACCAGCCGTTCACCGACGCGGTCGCGCTGCACGCGATGGAGTACTGCGCCCGCTGGCTGCGGGTCGCGTACTCGCAGGGCCATAACCTGGAGGCGCGCTACCACATGAGTATGGCCGCCATGCTCGCCGGCCTCGCTTACGGCACCGACTCCGCCGGCGCCGCGCACGCGATGAGCCAGTCCGCCGGAGGTGTGCACGATGCTCCGCACGGCGCGCTCACCGGGCGGTTGCTCGCGCCCGTGATGGAGTACAACTATTCCGGCGAGCCGGAGCGCTTCGCCCGGATCGCCCAGGCGCTCAACCTCGACACCGCCAACAAGACCATCTGGAAGGCGGCTGAGCTCTCGGTCGAGTACGTCTATCAACTGACCGAGGACCTCGACATCCCGTCGCTCAACGAGCTGGGCTTCTCGGAAGAGGAGATCCCGCTGCTCGCGCAGAAGGCCGAAGCCGACTCACAGACGATCGGCAATCCGCGGGACGTCGACGCCAGGAACTACGAGCGGATCTACGCCCGGGCGTTCGAGGCGGGCCGTCACCGCAAGGTGGCGCGGCAGCTGGCCCACGCCGGCTCCTGACCATCATGTGGACCAACACGCTCAAGCCGTACGACCTGCTCTCCGACGAACAGGTCCAGCAGATCCACGACCACGCCATGCAGATCCTGGAGGAGATCGGGATTGATTTCCTCCATCCGCGCGCCATCGATACCTTCGTCAAGGCGGGGCTGAAAGCGGACGACAACCGGGTCCGCTTCGAGCGCGGCTTCATCGAGGAGCAGATCAAGCAGGCGCCAGCAACCTTCCAGGTGCAGGCGCGCAACCCGGCAAACACGGTAACCATCGGCGGCAACCACATGGTCAACGCGCCGGTCTACGGCCCGCCCTTCATCACCGACCTCGACCGAGGTCGCCGCAACCCCAGCATCGCCGACTTCACGAACTTCGACAAGATGGCGCAGGCCACGCCGCAAATCCACTGTGCCGGCGGCACCATCGTCGAGCCCGAAGACCTGCCGCTGGAGACCCGCCACCTGGACATGGTGTACTCGCACATCCGCTGGACCGACAAGCCCTACATGGGCAGCGTGATCTCCGAAGAAGGCGCTCGCGACTCGATCGAGCTGTCGTCGATCGTCTTTGGCGGTCGGGCGAACATCGAGAAAACCCCCGCCCTGCTGGCCCTGATCAACGTCAACAGCCCGCTTCGCTACGACGACCGGATGCTCGGCGCCTTGATGACCTACGCCGAGGCCAACCAGCCGGCCATCGTCACCCCGTTCCTGATGGCCGGGGCGATGTCGCCCATGGGCCTCGCCGGCACGCTCGCTCAGCAGACCGCCGAGGCCCTGGCCGGGATCGCGCTGATCCAGCTGATCCGTCCGGGCGCCCCCTGCATCTACGGCTCGTTCCTGACCAACATCGACATGCAGTCGGGCAGCCCCGCCTTCGGCACCCCGGAATCCGCGATGGGCATCCTGGCCAGCGCCCAGATGGCCCGCTATTACAAGATTCCCTTCCGCGGCGGCGGCGCGCTCACCTCATCGAAGTCACCCGATGCCCAGGCGGCTTACGAGTCGATGATGTGCATGTGGCCGACCGTGCTCGGCGGCGTCCACTTCGTGCTACACGCCGCCGGCTGGCTGGAAAGCGCGTTGCTCGCCTCCTACGAGAAGTTCATCATCGATGTCGAGGCGCTGCGCATGTTCGAATGGATCCTGACCAAAGGCATCCCCTTCGACGACGAGGGGTTCGCGATGGATGGGATCCGCGAAGTCGGACCCGGCGGTCACCACCTCGGCTCCGAGCACACCATGCGCCACTACCGCACCGGGTTCTACCGACCGATGATCTCCTCCACGGAGAATTACGATCGATGGCAGCGAATGGGTTCCCGGACCGCCGACCGGGTGGCGAACGAAAAGTGGAAGCAACTGCTGGCGGACTTCAAGGACCCGGGCATCGATTCCGGCATCGATGAGCAATTGAACGCGTTCATCGAGGTCCGCAAAGACGCGATCCTGCACGCAAGAGTCTGAGGAGGCTGGGCATTTCATGAAAGTCGTGGAGAAAACGCAAACGCTCAAGATGTTCGTCGGCGGGCGGTGGATCGATTCCGAAAGCGGAGAGACCTTCGAAGCCGCCAGCCCGGCAACCGGCGAGGTGATCGCGACCCTGCCCAAGGGCACTCGCGCCGACGCCGCGCACGCCGTTGAGGCGGCCCACCGGGCCCGTGCCGCGATGGCCGCGCTCGGCGCCTTCGACCGCGCCGGCCTGCTCCATCGGGTGGCCGAGGTGATGGAAAGCCGCCGCGAGGAGCTGGCGCGCTGGCTCACGCTCGACCAGGGCAAGCCCTACAAGGCCGAAGCCCTCGGCGAGGTCTCGGAAGCCATCGAGTATTTCCGGATCGCGGCGGAGGATATCAAGCGGCTCGAGACCAACGTCATCCCGTCGGTAAGCAAGAACAAGCTGGTGTTCACGCTTCGGGTGCCGCGCGGCGTCTACGGCGTGATCACCCCCTGGAACTGGCCGCTCACCATGGCGACGGAAGTGATCGCTCCGGCACTCGCCGGGGGCAACACCATCGTCTGGGCGCCGGCCACCTCGACCTCCGCCATCTCGGTGAAGCTCATGGAATGCCTCGCGGAGGCGGACCTGCCGCCGGGCGCCGTCAACCTCGTCACCGGACCGGGCTCGGTCGTGGGCGATGAAATCGCGGGGCATCCGCTGGTCGCCGGCGTCGGCTTCGTCGGGTCGACGGAGACCGGGCGGTCGGTCGCCCAGCGCGCGGCCGGCAAGCACGTGATGCTCGAGCTCGGTGGCAACGGCCCGATCGTCATCTTCGAGGACGCCGACCTGCAGCGGGCGGCCGAGGGCGTGATCACCGGCTGCTTCCTCTGCGCCGGCCAGAGCTGCACCGCGGGCGAGCGGATCCTGGTGCAGCGCGGCGTGCAGGACGCCTTCCTCACCCGTCTCACCAACGCCATGACGGCCATCCAGCTGGGCGACCCATTCGACGACAGCACGACGATGGGCCCGCTGAACAACGAAGGGGTGGCGTTGAAGATGGATCAGCACGTGGCCGATGCGGTCGATCGCGGCGCGACGGTCATCAGCGGTGGCCGGCGGGCCGACGGGTTTCCCACCCGCCTCTACTACGAGGCGACCGTCCTGCGTGATGTCTCCCCCGCCATGCGAGTCAGCCGCGAGGAGACGTTCGGCCCGATCGCGCCGCTGATCCCCTTCAGCGACGAGGCCGACGCGCTCGCCATCGCCAACGATTCCCCGTATGGCCTGCTGGGCTCGGTCTACACCCGGGATATCGACCGGGCGCTGCGCTTCGCCCAGCGGCTCGAAACCGGATGGGTCAATGTCAACGAATCGTCCAATTACTGGGAGGCGCACATCCCCTTCGGCGGCCGCGCTGGCAAGGAAAGCGGTATCGGCCGGGTGGGCGGCCATCGCGCCATCGAGCAGATGACGGACCTGAAGACCATCATCGTCGACGTCCAGGAGCACTGAGCTGGCCACCAACACCCAGGTCCCGGTCGCCGATGTCATCGCAGAAGCCGAGCGGATCGCGACGGCGGCGCGCGAGTCCAGGGTGCCGGCCAAGTTGGTGGGCGGGGCGGCCGTCAACCTGCATTCACCGAGCGCGCGGCAGGCGCCGCTCCGGCGCAAGTACGGTGATCTGGACTTTGTGGCGCCCTCCAAGCAGCAGGCATCGGTGCAGAAGCTGTTCGAGTCCCTCGGCTACGAGGGAGACCGGCGGTTCAACACCCTCAACGGTCATCAGCGGCTGCTCTATCTCGACGGCGTCAATGGCCGGCAGATCGACGTGTTCATCGATCGCATGAAGATGTGCCACGTCATCGAGCTGGCCAACCGGCTGGGGCACGACGGCCCGACGCTGACGCCCGCCGACCTGTTGCTCAGCAAGCTGCAGGTCTTCGAGGTGAACATGAAGGACCTGGTCGACACCGTCGCCCTGCTCCTCGACCACCCCATCGCTGACCACGACGATGACGCCATCAACGCCGGCTATCTCGGGAAGCTCACCTCCGAGGACTGGGGCCTCCATCGCACCCTGCAGCTCAACACCGCAAAGGTCCGCGACGCCGTCAAGGAGCTCGAGGTCGATGGCGCCCGCGTCAACCAGCGTCTCGACGAGCTCTGGACGCGAATCGATGCGCGGCCCAAGTCGCTCAAATGGAAAGTCCGGGCCCGAGTGGGCGACCGGGTCAGCTGGTACGAGCTGCCTGAAGAGGTGCGGCAGCCCTACCAGAAGGACTAAACCAAACTCGTCATTGACAGGTCGGCAAATCCCGCCTAGGCTGGCGTCGAGGTAGGCGGCTCGACTACACGCGGAGGGGCGGCGATGGCCATTACGGCACAGTCGGCCGACGACACGATTCGCGTGCTGTTCATCGAGGACGACCCGGCGGTCGCCGAGATGTACAAACTCAAGCTTGAGCTCGACGGCTACCAGGTAACGGTCGTGGCGAATGACAACCAGGTGTTGACCGAGACGGCGACGGTCAAGCCGGACATGATCTTCCTCGACCTTGGCGTCGGTGAAGACCTCGGCTTCGCCACGCTGCAACGCCTTCGCGCCACGGATAGCGGCCGGCAGGTTCCCGTGATCATCCTGTCCAGGCGCGGGCCACACGACATGGCCGGCCGGGGTTTCAAGGCCGACGCGCTGGACTACGTCGTCCGATCCGAGCCCGGACCGAGCGGCTTGGCCTGGAACGTCGCCGACTGGGCGCGCATCGAAGCTTAGGCGACGCGCTGGCGCTTATCGACGTACATCGACCGATCGGCGGAGGCGAGCAGGCTGTCGGCGGTACCGCCATCGGCGGGAAACGACGCCGTCCCGATCGAAACCGAGATGGGGCCGACCGGATCGTCGGGATCCCGCAGCGACGCGCCCACCCGTCGCGCCAGCGAGACCGCCCCGACCTGATCCATCCCGGGCATCAGCAACACGAATTCGTCGCCGCCCCAGCGGGTCACCACGTCGTCGCCGCGAAGATGGCCGGTCAGCACCGCCGCCACCCGCTTCAGCACCGCGTCGCCGGCGGCGTGACCCCGCGCGTCGTTGACCTGCTTGAGCCCGTCGACGTCGAGCATGATGACGGAGAAGGGCTCGGGCGATTCGACGGCGAGCCGCTCCTGCAGCGCCTGCTCGAAGGCGCGCCGATTCTTGAGCCCGGTGAGAGGATCGGTCCGGGCGCTCGCCGCCAGCCGCTCGATCAGCCGGGCGTTCTGAATCGAGACCGCCGCCTGGTTCGCCAGGATGGTCATCAGCCGCAGGTGGTCACCGGTGTACTGGTGCAGGCCAACCTTGACGTTGACGATGACGCCGATCAGCCGGGCTTCGAAGATGACGGGGACCGCCAGCATCGACTCGTCGGTTTCGGTGGTCCCGGGGATGTGGACGCCTTTTGGGTGCCGCTCGGTATCGCCCACCAGGGCGCCCTGCTTGGTTTCGGCCACCCAGCCGGTGATGCCCTCGCCCACCTGGATGGCGAGGGTCTCGGCGGTCACGCCGTCGTACTCGACGCGCCTGGTGTCACTGAAATACACCGGTCGCAGCGTGTGGCCGTCGTCTTCCAGCAGGTAGATACGGCACTGGTCGTAGGGAAGCAGGGTGGTGATCGCCTGCCCGATGGTTTGGCAAATTTCCGGGACACTGACCACGCTGGACAGCCGCGCGCCCAGCTGCTGAATCGCATCGAGGTGCTGGGTCCACGAGTGGGCCTCGGGTAACCGCCGGTCTTCGTGCACGACACCTTCCGCCGTACCGTTCACGTGCAGCTCGCCGAGCCGGATTACCTGGAGCAGCGCCTCGGCCACCCGGGGATCGAACTGGCGACCGGCCTGGGATTCGATCTCCTTGACGATCCAGTCGCGCGGCCGAGCCCGCCGGTAGGGTCGGTCGCTCGACATCGCTTGAAAGGCATCACACGCGTGGATGATGCGGGCCTCGACGGGGATGTGCTCGCCCTCGAGACCGTCCGGATAGCCGCCGCCGTCCCAGCGCTCGTGCTCGGCCCGCACCATGGGGCGAATCCGGTTGAGGAAGGGCACGGACGCCACGATCCGCTCGCCGATGACGGGGTGCTCGCGCATGATGGCCGTCTCCTCCTCGTCGAGCGGGCCGGGCTTGTTCAGGACATAGCCGGGAATGCCGATCTTCCCGATGTCGTGCAGCAGCGCGCCATATTCTAGAAATCGAAGCCGGTCCTCATCCAAACCGAGCCGGCGACCCACGGCCCGGGCCAGCGCCGCCGTCTCGCGCGAGTGGGCTTCGGTGTGACGATCCTTGGCGTCCAGTGTGGCGGCCAGCGCCTCGATGGTCGTCAGGTAGCTTTGCTCGAGCTCCAATCGGCGCTGCTCGGCCAGCTGGTTCTCGGCGCGCAAGGCCTTGCGCACGAGGGCGGGGATATACGCGCAGATCACCATCGAGGCCGCCAGCAGGACCACGGTGCGGGCGTAAAAACTATCCCACCCCTGAATCGCGAGCGGCGCCGCCGCGGCCAGGATCGCAGTGATCAGCACCATCACCGCGGTCCGGAACTCGAGAATCGACGCGGTGAATACCACGATCACCAGGAACAGGACCGATAGGTGCGAATGGGTACCGCCCGTGGCAAACAAGCCGACGGTCAGCATCGCGAGGCCCGCGAAGACCACCGGAACGAATCGACGGGCGGGGATATTGGCCCATGGCAACACCCAGCACAGCACGCCGCTTGCGCAGGCGAGCACCGTGACCACCCACTCGGTGGTGTAGTTGACCTGAAGGTTGCTTCCTAGATAGTTGGTGGCCATCACGATCGTCGCCAGCCCCCAGAACGACACCGCGGCCACCTTGAACGTCGCACGGTGCAACTGCAGCGAGGCGGGACCGTGCGTCGTCATGCTGGCGAATACAACGCCCCCATTGCGGCCTTCTGGCGCTGGCCGGGTGCCCGGATAGGATGAGGCAACCGTGTTCTGGACGTTTATCGACGCCGCCCAGATGTCTGACGGCCAGGTCACCATCGGTGGCCCGCAAGGGCATCACCTTGCCCGGGTTCTCCGGGTCCATCCCGGGGAGCGTGGGGTGGCAGTCGCGAACGGCCGCGAGTACCAGCTCGAGGTGGTCGAGGCCGTCGGTGGCCGAGTGGTGGCCCGGATCCGGGGAGACCGACCGGTCCGGGGCGAAGCGCACATCGCGGTAACGCTCCTCCAGGCGGTTTTGCCAAACCCCGACTTCGATGCCGTGGTCGAGGCAGGCACGGCCGTGGGGATCCGCCGTTTCATCGCCGTCCAGGCAGCCCGGTCGATCAGCCGGCCTCCCGCCGGCCGGCTGGCACGCTGGCAGGTCATCGCGGCAGCGGCCGCGGAGCAGAGCCACCGGGGTGAGGTGCCGGATGTGAGCGGTCCCTTGTCGCTCAGTGACGCGCTCGAGCAGGTGGGCGGAAATCGGCTGCTGGCGCTCGAGCCGGCGGCGGCCGCGTCCCTCGTCGACGCGCGCAACGGATCGGCCGCCTATGCGATCGCCGTGGGTCCCGAGGGCGGCTGGACCGACACCGAGCTCTCGACGTTACGCGAACACGGCGGCGTCCCCGTCAATCTCGGTCCGCGCATCCTGCGCGCCCGACTGGCGCCGATCGTGGCCGCTGCTATCCTCGTCCAGCAACCATGAAGGTTTCGATCCAAACGCTTGGCTGCAAGGTGAACTTTGCCGAGATGGCCGAGCTTGGCGACCGGCTGGCCCGCGCCGGCTACACGGTGTCGGACAGCGATGAAGCGGCCGACGTCTGCGTCATCAACAGCTGCACCGTCACCGCCCAGGCGGACCGAAAGCTTCGCACCATGGTGCATGGGTTGCGCCGCCGCCATCCAAAAGCGCACCTGATCTTGACCGGCTGCCACGTCGACAATCCCAATCCGCGGGTCTCCGCGGTTCCCAGCGTGGACGTCGCTTTTCCGAATGCCCGAAAGCGCGAAATTTTCGACTACGTCTCCGCCAATTTCGCCCCCACCGGCGAGCAAGGCTCGACGACCTTTACGCGATCACGGTTCTTCCTCAAGGTGCAGGACGGTTGCAATCACCGCTGCACCTACTGCATCGTGTGGCGGACGCGTGGCGCATCCCGCAGCGACGACGAAATGCACCTGATCGAGCGCGCCCAACGGGCGGTCGCCGACGGCTACGGCGAGATCGTGCTGACCGGCGTCGACCTCGGCGCGTTCGGTCGCGAGCACGGGCGTACGCTCGCCTCATTCGTTCGCCGCTTGCTCGCGGCGATCGCGCCCGCCCGGCTTCGCCTCAGCTCGATCAATGCCAACGACTTCACGCCGGAGCTGATCGAACTGACCGCCGCGCCGCGATTTTGCCGGCATCTCCACATCCCGCTGCAGTCGGGCAGCGATCGGGTCCTGAAGCGGATGGGACGGCTGTATCGCCGTCGTGACTACCTCACGCTGGTTGATGTGCTGCGAAATCAGTCCCCTGGCATGGCGGTGACCGCCGACGTCATCGTCGGCTTTCCTGGTGAGACCGAGATGGATTTCGCCGATACAGAGGCGCTGGCGGCCGACGCCGGACTGAGCGGGATGCATGTGTTCCGCTACTCACCCAGGGCGGGCACGGCTGCTCCTCGCCTCGGGCTTCCGGTGGACGATCCAATCAGTCGCGAGCGGAGCCGCCGGCTGCAGACGCAGGCGGAGGCGCAACGTCGAGCCTATGAGTCCGGCTTTATCGATCGCGACCTCGAGGTCGTCTGGGATCGGCAGCTGCCGCACCGGGTCCGCGGGCTGAGCGACAACTACATCACGGTGTATGCCTCGGCGCGCGGCCAGCAGCTGGGGGCGCTGTCACGGGTGCGGCCACTGACGTCGACCGTCGACGGCCTGCTCTGCGGGTAAGCTTGGCCGATGGCCGAGGACTGCCTGTTCTGCAAGATCTTCGCGCGAGAGATTCCAGCGAAAGAGGTCTTTCGCGATGACGAGATGGTCGCCTTCGAGGACATCCGCCCGGTGGCGCCGACCCACCTGCTGGTGATCCCGAAGGAACACATTCCGTCGGTCCATGACCTGAGCGCCGCCCACGGACCGATGCTGGCCCGGATGTTCGTTGTCGCCAACCGGATCGCTGACGAGCGCAAGATCGATCGGGACGGCTACCGGATCGTGTTCAACAAAGGCCCCCAGGCCGGCCAGAGTGTCTATCATCTGCACCTGCATCTCCTGGGCGGGCGCGCCATGGCCTGGCCGCCCGGCTAGACCCGCGCCGCGGTTCAGTTGTAAATCTCTTGCGACGAAGCCGTCACAACGGCATAGCCGGTAAGCCACGCGCGAAACAAGGGCCGTAAGCGGCCGAGGGTAGGGTGGGCGCAGATGCGCCTAATCCCCTGGCGTGGCACCCAGCCGACGGATCCGGCCTCGGCGGCCGATCAGGCAAAGCTGCACGAGCGGCTTGCCCGGCTGACCGGTGGACCCGCGCCAACCGAGACGCCGGCGCCGATCTTGTCCGATGCCGCTGAGGCGAAGCCGGCTGTCCAGGATGCCCTCCCCACGCCCCCGGCGGCGACGGCCGAACCCATCGCGGAATCCGTCGTGGAACCCGTCGCGGAAGCCGTCGCGGAACCCGTCGCAGAACCCGTCGCAGAACCGATCATGGTAGCCAGCGAGCCCGTCGCCGCCCTGATGCCGGTCAGCTTCGTATCGTTGCCAGCTGAGGAGCCGGAGCGTCGCCGGCGGCGGCGGTTCGGGTTCCTGCTATTCTTCGGCGGCCTGATCGCGGTGTTCTTCCTGGTGCGCGCGATTCCCGGCGACTGGGAGATCGGTCCGTTCCGGATCGATGTCAGCGGAAACGCGGCCGACACCGCCGCCAGCCTCTACTTCGCGGATGATCCGCACGCCCCGTTCTGGCTGTTGGTTCCCACCTTCAACCTGCCGCCTCGATTCTTTGCCGCCCGGCCGAACGGCACCGGGCGGATCGTCGCCATCGCCCCAACCCGCTCCTCGAGCCCATCGCCCTCCGCGAGCGCAAAGGCATCGGCGAGTGCGAGCCCATCGTCCAGCGCCTCGCCCTCGGCAAGCCCGACTGGGTCGGCCTCCCCCAGCGCCAGCCCCTCGGCGTCGCCCTCGGCCAGCCCGAGCGCGTCGCCCTCGGCCAGTCCGAGTGCCTCGCCCACGCCAACTCCAACGCCCACGCCAACTCCAACGCCCACCCCGACACCGACGCCCACTCCCTCACCGACACCGACGCCCACCCCCACACCGACCCCGACGCCCACCCCCACACCGACTCCAACACCATCGCCTCTGAAGATCAACACAGGATCAGAGTTGATTACGTTCTCCGGGAACCCGTCCGACAAGTGCAAGAACGGCACCGTGACGGGGAACGGAACCTTTACGACCAACGGCGTCGCCGGAACGGTCAGCTACCAGTGGAGGCATTTCGACAGCAACGGCACGCTGCTCGCCGATGGCGGTACTGTGTCAGGCGCGATCGCCGTGTCCGCTGGCGTGTCCTCCTACAGCTTCACCACCAGCCTGGCACCGAGCACCAATGGTACTGAACAATTGGTCTTTATCAGCCCGAGCTATTCGGTCGCGGCGCAGACACTGGGTTGCCGGGCTTAGGCGGCAGCTCGCGACTGATAACGCAGGATTTTGGCCGGCCCGGTGCGCTTTGCATCGAGCAGCGCCCCGTCCGCGCGCTCCATGAGCGCCTCGGGCGTGGCACCATCCTCCGGGAAGACCGCAATGCCGATGCTGAAGGACACCGCGACGTCGGTGCCGCGCAGCGTCTGACCCATGGTCTGGTAGATGTCCTGGATCCGCTGGGCCACCACCAGCGCCCCGGCACCGTCCGCGTCCGATAGCAGGAGGACGAATTCGTCGCCGCCGAAGCGAAAGGGCTCATCGCCGACCCGGACGGCGAAGCGAAGCAGGTTGGCCACTTCTTTGAGTAGCTCGTTGCCAACTCCGTGGCCGAGCCGGTCGTTGACGGATTTGAACCCGTCGATGTCCATCATCATCACCGCCATCCGCCGGCCGGTCCGCGCCGCGGGCCCCAGCCAGGTGGGCAGCTGCTCCTTCAGCGAGCGCAGGTTGTGCAACCCGGTCAACTCGTCGACCCGGCTCATCCGCAGCAACCGGCGCCGCTCCTGCTCCCAGTTATTCGTCAGCAACGCCGCGTAGCCGTACATCAAGAGGTGGGTCAATCCGTTGATGACGAGCGTGACACCCTCGACGCCACTGACGCCCACGCTGACGATCGCCACCGCGGAGGCGATCGCGAGCGCCAACAGCCGCGGCAGCAGGATGGCCCCGCAGAGAACGATCAGGAAGTACAGCAGCCGCAGGTCGAGACTGCCACCGAGGTATCGCTCCAGGTAGGCGAGGGCCGCCACCGCCGCCAGCAGCAACGCCAGGCCGATCACCCGGCGAACGCCGAGCGCTTCTCGCAGAAGCGGGCCAGCCAGTCTCAAGGTTTTAGTGGTTCATCCAGACACATCGAACGGAATTTGCTACCTAGGCAACGCGAGGTCGTGACCTTAATTGCCTTTACGGGCGGTCGACGAAGCCCGAGCTCGGATGACTCCGTAGCCGATCCAGATGGCGACCAGCAGCCCGATTCCCAGGCTCAACGCCGGCACCGGATCGGCGCAGCCAGTCACCGCCCAGGGTGCCGCGAGCGCCAGACCGCTGACCGCCTCGCGAATCGGCACGCCTCGCCCGATCGGCGTATCGCAGGCGCGGCATCGGCCGCGTTGGGCCAGGTAGCTGACCACCGGGATCAACTCGTCAGCCGTCAGCCGATGGCCGCAGGTCCGACAGTGCGAGGGCGGCCAGAGCAGCGATTCGCCCCGGGGCACACGATCGAGAACGACCTCGAAAAAGCTGCCCAGCGCCATCCCGAGTGGAAGCAAGAAGGCTGCGCCCAGCAGGTTGCACAGGATGTCAAGCAATCAGTGCCGCCTCCCGGCCCGCTCGCCGATCAACACCCCATGATCATCGACGCCTACCTTCAGATCCTACTGGAGCAGGCAGCGTCTGACCTGATCCTGACCGCGGGGGCCCCGCCGACCATGCGCAAGGACGGCGCCCTGGTACCGATTGGGCCGGACCCCTTGCGCCCGGACCAGATCGAGGAGATGGCACGGGAGGTGCTCTCCGCAGAGCGCTGGGCCCGCTTCCAATCGGCAGGGGACCTCGACTTCTCTTTCAACTGGAAAGGCCACGCCCGATTCCGGATCAACGCCTTCAAGCAGCGGGGCTCGGTCGGCCTGGCGTTGCGCCTGATCCCGTACCAGATCCCAAATTTCGATCAACTCGGTGTGCCGCTCGTGGTTCGGGGGCTGAGCCGCCTCGGCCAGGGCTTGATTCTGGTGACCGGCCCGACCGGCTCCGGCAAGTCCTCCACCCTGGCCGCGATGGTGAACGACATCGTGGCCACCCGGCCCTGTCACGTGATCACCATCGAAGATCCGATCGAATATGTCTACCGCCACCAGCGCAGTATCGTCGAGCAACGGGAGGTCGGCGCCGACGTCGCCTCCTTCGCCGATGCGCTGCGGGCCGCGCTGCGCCAGACGCCGGACGTCCTCCTGGTCGGCGAGATGCGTGACCTCGAGACCATTTCGGCGGCGATCACGATCGCGGAAACCGGTCACCTGGTGCTGGCCACGCTACATACGAACGACACCACCCAGGCGGTCGATCGGATCGTGGACGTCTTCCCGGCCGAGCAGCAGCAACAGGTTCGGGTGCAGCTGTCCAATACGCTCGCGGCGGTGATCTATCAGCAGCTGTTGCCGCGCCGCGACGGACCGGGCCGGGTGGCGGCGTTCGAGGTTCTGCTCAATACCATCGCCGTCCAGAACCTGATCAAGGAAGGGAAGACGCGGCAACTGCGCAACGTGCTCGAGACCGGCATCAAAGACGGCATGAACACGATGGAGCGCAGCCTCGGCGAGCTGATCAAGGCCGGGTTGGTCGACTTTGGCGCCGCTGCCGCCCGGGCCCAGCATCCGGACGAGCTGCGCCGGCTGGCGGCGTAAGCAGGTTTGCCCCGCTTGACGCGTTTGCACCACTTGGAAGCTATATATGAAGCCGGCGCTTTCGACGAGCGAGGCGGCGCGCTGGCTCGGCATCAGTAAGTCGACCCTGATCCGCGCGGTGAACCGGGGCGATATCCAGCCCGCCTTTCGAACCCCCGGCCGCCACTTGCGCTTCACCCCGGAGGCGTTGCAAGAGGTCCGGCGCCGGCTGGAAGCTCCGGCCAGGGAGGTCGCGTGAGCGCGGTCGAGCCTCAGCCGGTCGGCCGCTTCGGGATTCGCCAGGACAAACGGCTGGGCGAGCTCCTGCTCGAAAACGGCCTGCTGACCGCTGAGCAACTGGACCTGGCGCTCGCCGAGCAGAAGCGGCAACGCCGGCCGCTGGGGCAGGTCCTGCTCAGCCAGGGACTGGTGGATGAAAAAGCGCTGGCCGGCGTGCTCAGCGTCCACTTCAATGTTCCCCAGGTCGACTTTGCCCGGACTCGGGTCGAAAAGGATGCGCTGGCGCTGATTCCCGAGTCGTACGCGCGCGAGCACACCATTCTCCCCATCCGCCTGGACCGCGACGAGCTCGAAGTGGCCACGGTTGACCCCGGCGACCTGGCGCTGTTCGCCGAGCTGAAGGTGCTGACCCGCAAGCGGATCAAGCCGGTGCTCGGCGTGCGCTCCCTGATCGAACAGGCGATCACCCAGGCCTACAAGCTGCGGACCGGCGTCGACCGCCATGTTCGCTCCTTCGAAGAGACCTTTCAGCCGGCTGCCGCAACGCGACGGCTGGCCGAGGTAAGGCAGGACGCGCCGGTGGTCCAGATCGTCGACCTGATCATCGCCCAGGGCGCCGAGGAACGCGCCTCGGATATCCACATCGAGCCGCAGCAGGATCACCTTCGGGTCCGTTTCCGGATCGACGGGGTGCTGCACGACGCGACCAGGCTGCCCGCCACCCTGGCCGCACCCATTTCATCCCGCGTCAAGCTCCTCGCCAACCTCGACATCGTCGATCGCCGCCACAGCCAGGATGGGCAGATCCAGACGACGGTGGATGGGCGACCACTCGACATCCGGGTGGGCACTATCGAAACCATCTGGGGCGAAAAGGTGGTGCTGCGGTTGCTGGAGCGATCGCGCTCCATCCTGCGGCTCGACACGCTGGGCTTTTCACCCAGCGCGCTGGTCACCTTCCGCGGACTGATCAAATCGCCATACGGCATGATCCTGGTGACCGGCCCGACTGGAAGCGGGAAGACCACCACGCTCTACGCCGCGCTCAACGAGCTCAACAGCGTGGCGCAGAACATCATGACGATCGAGGACCCGGTCGAGTACACCTTCGAGGGCGTCAACCAGATCCAGATCAATCGGCTGGCCGGGATCACGTTTGCCAACGGGCTGCGCGCCATCCTGCGGCAGGACCCGGACGCCATCCTGGTGGGCGAGATCCGCGACAAGGAGACGGCCGAGATCTCGGTGCAGTCGGCGTTGACCGGCCACTTCGTTCTCTCCTCGCTCCATGCCACCGATACCGTGGGTGCCATCTACCGCTTCCTCGAGATGGGCATCGAATCGTTCATGGTGACGTCCGCGGTGAGCGGCGTCCTGGCGCAGCGACTCGTCCGCCGGATCTGCCCAGAGTGTGCCAGCGCCTACGAGCCACCGCCAGAAGAGCTCGACTTCTATCACTCGGTCGGTGGCCATGGCATGACCTTCCAGCGTGGCACCGGCTGCGCCGCCTGCGCCCATACCGGGTTCCGCGGGCGGATCGGGGTGTTCGAGGTTTTGCGGATGAGCGACGCGATCAAACGCCTGCTGGTCCGGGATGCCGCACCGGAGGCCTTGCGGCAACGCGCCATCACCGAAGGCATGAGCACGCTCCGATCGGCAGGACTGGCCAAGATCGATGAGGGCCTCACCACCATCGCCGAGGTGATGCGCTCGGTGCATGTCAGCGAGGACGTGGATGCCTAGCTACGCCTATCGCGCCTACAACGAGAGCGGCCAGCGTCGCGATGGCCGGATCGATGCCGCCGGCACCTCCGCGGCCGAGCAGGCGCTCTGGCTGGAGGGGCTCAAGATCGTCGACATCAAGCCGGCGCCGCCCAAGAAGACGATGGCGGACTACTTCCCCAGCCTCTACCAGATCTCACGCGCCGACATCATTCTCTTCACCCGTCAGCTGGCCACCTTCGTCGGCGCCGGTGTCCCCATGAGCCGGGCGCTGGGCGTGATTGCCGAAGAGACGGCGTCACCACTATTCAAGCGCGTCATCCTGGCGGTGCTCGAAGACCTCGAGCGTGGACAGAACCTGTCCGAGGCGCTGGTCAAGCACCCGAAGGTCTTCCCCACTCTCTATATCGACCTGGTGCGGGTGGCGGAGCTCACGGGTAACCTGGAATCCACTCTCACCGAGCTCGCAGGCTACCTGCGGCGCGACTTGAACACGGTGCGCCGGGTGCGCACCGCCATGATCTATCCCGGCGTCATCCTGGTGGTGGCGACCGGCGTGGTCCTCATCCTGGTCTTCTTCGCCCTGCCGGCCTTTACCAAAATCTTCGCCGAGTTCAAGGTCGAGCTACCACTGCCAACCCGGATCCTGATCGGCATCGTGGACTTCATTCGCATCTGGGCGCTCGCCATCGCGGGGGTCATCGTCGCCGTAGCCGGCGGGATCGTGATCGGGTTGCGGACCGAACGCGGCGTGTACCTGAAAGATCGGCTGTCGATCAAGGCTCCGATCCTGGGGCCGATCATCCTCTCGGCGGTGCTGAACCGTTTTGCGCGAACCCTGGCCATGGTGCTCAAAGCCGGCGTGCCCTTGGGCCAGACCTTCGACGCGGTGATCGCGAGCACCGGCAATACCGTGTATCAGCGTGGACTGACCACCGTTCGCGACCAGATGACGGGTGGCGAAGGGTTCGCCGGGCCGCTGATCCGGACCCGGCTGTTCCCGCCGATGCTTACCCAGATGGTCCGGGTCGGCGAAGAAACGGGAACGCTGGACACCTACCTGGAGCAGGCGGCGAATTTCTACGAGGAAGAGCTGGACTATCGCATCCGCACCATGACCTCGCTCATCGAGCCGGTGATGACGGTGGCGGTGGGATTGGTCGTGGGGTTCATCGCCGTGTCCCTGATCTCCGCGATGTACGGGCTGGTGGGGGCAATCCGATGACGCGCCAGCGGGGGTTCACCCTGATCGAAACCACGGTGGCCGTGGCCTTGCTGGCGGTGATCGTCGTCACCATTCTCAGCGCCTTCTCGGCGATCACGCTCGCCGCTCGCCGGCACCAGCAAGAGACCACGCTCGACCTGGTGACGCGACAGGACGCCGAATTCATCAAGAGCCAGGTTTACTCCGCATCCCCGACCCCCTACACCAACATCGCGGTCGGCGGATACAGCTTCTCCTACCAGGCGCTCTATTACGACCCGACCCAGGTGTCACCCGCGCCCCAGTTTTCGGCCGCCTACAGCGACAACGGCCTGCAGGAATTGGTGCTCACCGTCACCGGGCCGAACAACACCACCGAGACGCTTGATTTTCTGAAGGTACAGCCATGAGGCGTTCTGCGCGCCAGCGAGGCTTCACCCTGGTCGAAATGATGGTGGGCATGGCGATCCTCAGCGTGGTCGCGGTCGCCATGGCCGGGACGTTTCTGGTTGCCAATCGCGCGGTGTCCAACGAGGCGCGGGTGATCGCCGCGGACGAGGCGGTGAGCGGAGCCAGTGTCTGGCTCACTCGCGACCTGAACAGCGCGGCCGCGCTGCCCGCGCTACCCGTGACGATCAACATCCTCAATACGCTGACGCTGACCTACGGATCGCCACCGGTCATCATCCAGTACAGGGTCGACAACAACCGTGACCTGGTGCGCACGATCAACGGCGTCGCCACCTCCGCGGCTCGCGGCATCACCAGCGTCGCGATCACGTCGGCCGGCTGCTATGCCACGGTCACCATCCAGCCGTCGGCGACCGGGGCGACGGCCGCGACGTTCAACGTCAGCAACCGCCCGGGAGGGTGCTGGTGATGCCTCACCGGTTGTCAGCGCAGCGCGGCCAGGGACTGCTGCTGATCCTGGCGTTTGTCGCCGCCTTCTTACTCGTCGTCTGGGCGGCACTGGCGCTGGCCAGCGCCGCCTTCCTCAACCTCAACGGAACTCGCAGTGACACGCAGCACACCTATGCCCTCGACGCCGGACTGGCCTACGCGGTCGAGACCAACGACTCGGCGGCCAAGGGTGCCGGGTGCGGGCTGACGCCGCCGGCGAATTTCCCCCTCAACTACGGTTCGGCCACCATCACGGTCATCGTGACGATCACGCCGGTCACCGGCTGCAAGCCCGGTAAGCCAAGCTACAACGTCACGGTGTCAGCCGGAGCCGGCCGCCAGTTGAATGCCCAGATCTCGTCCTCCAACGCCGGGAAAAAGGCAACCTGGGCGATCGACTGGGAAGCCTACCAGTGACCGCCCGGCTCGGAATCGATCTTGGGGCCGGCGAGCTGCGGCTGCTTCAAGCTGACGGCCGGCGCCTGACCCATCACGCCGAGGTGTTGCTCCCCGAGGGGGCCATGGTGGATGGGATGCCGACGGGCCTGCTTACCGCAACCGTTCGCAGCGCCCTGGACGCCGGAGGCTTCAGCGCCAGGCGCGCTCGGGTGGCGATCGCCGAGACCGGGACCGCGTTTCGCGACTTCCGCCTGCCGCGGCTCGGCGGCAGCGAGCTCAGCCGCGCCGTCGCCTTCGAGGGTCGCCGCCTGGTCCCGATGGAGGCGGCCGATGTCTACTTCGCCTGGCACGCGAGCCGCGACTCGAAGGGGTACGGCGTGTACCTGGTCGCGGCGCGGCGAGCCATGATCGACGCGGTGATCGCGGCCATTAGCGCGGCCGGTCTCCAGGTCGAGCGGATGGACCTCAAGCCCCTGGCGTTGGCGCGCGGCATGGCGGTATCCGACGGCCTGCTGCTCGAGTGGGGCGCGACTGAGGCCACCCTGGTGCTGATGGTCCGCGGGCGCCCACGATTCTTTCGGACGTTCGCGCTCGATGCACCGTCAGACGACGCCGAGGCTCAGCTCGACGAGCTGGCCCTCTCCCTCAATGCGCTCGTCAAGTTCATGCGCGGGGCGACCTCGGACGTCCCAATCGGTCCGGCGACGTCGCTCGCGCTTGGCGGCCGCTTTGCCTTCCTCGACGACGGCCTGCAGCGAGCTCGCCAGCGCTTCGAGTTCAACGTCGTCCTTCCCCTGACGGCCTTCGAAGCGCCGGCAGATTTCCCCTGGCAGGCGCATTTCGCGGGCATTGGCTTGATCCGGCAGGGACGTTGGCACAACCGTCTGAGTCCGTCACAGGGAGGTGACCAACGTGTCGCGGCCTGATCGCGCACCCAACATCGCCGTCGACTTCGCGCCGCCCCGCAACCCGAGCCGCGTTCGGCCGCTGGCCGTGCTGGTCGCGACCGTGCTGGCGGTCGGCGTTGTGACGATCGCCGTCACGCAACTGGTACTGCGTTGAGCGAACTTTCACGAATCTCGCAAGAAAAGCACCCTACGCTCGACAGAGACTAAGGAGGTATACGACAACCATGCTTCTCGCACTACTCAAGGATGCGCGCAACCGCTCGCATCGCAGCCAGGGTGGTTTCACCCTTGTCGAGCTGCTCGTGGTCATCGCGATCCTGGGCATCCTCGCGGCGATCGTGCTCTTCAACATCTCCGGCGTCAACGCCAACGCGGCCTGCAACGCGATGAAGACCGACGGCGGGACCGTCCAGGGCGCCGCCGACATCTACTACGTCAACCACAACAACGTCTACCCGGTCACCGGCGGCGACAAGGCCAGCCCGGCCTCCGTGGCCCCGGTCGACACCGTCAACATCGGGGAGCTGCTGAGCAGCGGGTATCTGCACCAGGCGCCCCCCGCGACGGAGTCGTTCGCCTACGGTCCGTTCGGCGTGCCGGCGAACTACAGCAACGGCACCATCCACGCGTACCTGACCGCCTCCCCGGCCGGTTGCCAGTACAACCCATAATCGATAGGGCTTCTCAAACAGTGATCGGCCGGCCTTCGGGCCGGCCGATCTGTTTCTAGCACGCCCGGGGCGACGCCCTATTAGGCGATCTTGGCTTCCTCGCCCTGCGTTCCCGCGATGCGTTGCGGCAGGGACGAGGTGGCGAAGGCGGCGGTCAGGCGAGGGTCCCACTGGGTGCCGGAGCCGGCGGCCAGGATCTCAAGCGCCCTGGCCACGGTATAGCGGGGCCGGTAAGGACGGTCGGTGATCATCGCGTGGAAGGCGTCCGCCACCGCGACAATGCGCGCCATCATCGGGATGGCCGGGCCCTGCAACTTGTCGGGATAGCCGCTGCCGTCCCAGCGCTCGTGGTGATGGCGGATGGCAGGCGCCAGCACGGACGCCGGACGGAAGGGACCGGCGATCTCGGCGCCGAGGATGGTGTGCTTCTTGATCTGTTCGAATTCCTCCGGCGTGTAGCTGCCCTGCTTGTTGAGCAGGTCCTCGGGCAGGCCGATCTGCCCGATGTCGTGCAAGAGGCCGGCATGGAAGGCCACCTCCTGGTCCTCGGCGTCGAGCCCGATCAGCCGGGCGAGCGCCTGGGCGGTCAGCGCCACCCGGTCGTCGAAGGGCGCCTTCGACTCGGTCGGGTTCTCCTTCTTGACCAACTCACGGAGGCTTTCCTGGGTGCTCTGGAGGTCGCGACGCAACTCTTTCAAGCGAAGCAACGCGCGCACCCGCACCTGCAGATCGCGCATCGGGACCGGCTTGACGATCAAGTCATCGGCCCCTGACTCGACCATCTTCATTCGCTCTGGCCGCGGGTCGAACCCGGTCATCATCAGCACCGGGATCTCGGCGGTGGCCGGATCTGATTTCAGGCGCTTGCAGGCCTCGTGTCCGTTCATCACCGGCATCTCGACGTCCATCAGGATCAGATCCGGCTTCAAGCGTTTGGCGGAATGGATCGCCTCCTCACCGTTGGTCGCCGCCTCGGTCCAAAAACCGAGCGTGGAGAGCTGGCCGCAGAGGAGATCGCGATTGGCGCTGCTGTCGTCCGTCACCAGGATGGTCCGGCGTTCGGGCATGGGTCCGGACGGCAGCGGGTCCACGGCAGGTACGACGTAGGAACCGGGACCTTCCTTCGTTGCAGGGAGCAGTGAAGCGTCGCGTCACACAACCGTCCGTGCCGCTCGCCCTCAAACTGCCCAACCTCCTCTCCGTGGAGGAGGTGGCGGCGGCGATCCACCGGCATCCGGAGGTGGTGCGGCGGCAGGCGCGCGACGGCCGCCTGCCGGCGGAGAAGATCGGCCGGGTCTGGTTCTTCCGGCCAGAGCGTCTCGCCGAGGCCGGCTTCAGCCAGTTCCTGCCACGCATGGCCAGTGAGGCCGCAACCCACCTGCCCACGGTTGGTCCCGGCACCGAGGGGCTGCTTCGAGCGCTCAGCGATGCCGGCCTCGAGGCCCTCCAGCACCCTGACCGCGACGCCATCTTCAACGCGGTGGCGGGCCGCCTCGCGGACGCCGGGCTCTCGACCTATTTCTTCCTGATGGCGCCGGGCGAGAAGGGGCTGACCATCGCCTTCTGGCACACGGTCGACGCCGCGACGGAGGTGGACACGCTCGCCGGCGGGCAGCAGGTTGGCACCTTCATCCCATTCGACCGCATTCCGATGCTTCACCGGGTCTGCACCACGCTGCGGCCCCACTACATCGGCGACCACGACGAGCTGGTTGGCCGGGTGGCAATGGCGCTACGGCCGAACGTGGCGGCGAACGCGCGTCGGCTGAGCGAGGTGCTCCATCTCAACACCGTGATCTCCGCGCCGCTGGCTGCCGCCGGCCGGGCGATCGGCGCCATCACCGTCCTGGGTGCGGGGCTGCGGGAGGCTGATCTGCCCGCCGTGATGGCGTTTGCGAACCAGACCGCCGCGGCCCTGGAAACCGCCCGCCTGCTCGAGGAGTCCCGGCGGATGGAGGAGGCGACGGTGTTGACGCTGGCGGGCGCAATCGAGCTCCGGGAAGCCTTGCACAGCCGGGCCCGCGAACACGCGGCGCTCGCCGAACAGTTTGCCGGGCATCTCGGGTTCGAACCGGCGCGGCGCCGGCGGGTACGTTATGCCGCCCTTCTCCAGGACCTGGGGAAGCTCAGCCTGCCGGACAGCCTCCTCAGCAAGCGGGGCCGGCTCGACGCCGAAGAGCGGGCGTTGATGATGACCCACCCGGTCGTCGCCGCTGACCTGGTGGGCCGATTCACCCCGCTCGCCGACCTGGCGCCACTGGTGCGATCGCACCATGAGTGGTTCAACGGCGAAGGCTATCCCGATGGGCTAAAAGGCGAGGCGATCCCCCTCGAAACCCGGATCATCTCTATCGTCAACGCCTTCTTCAACGTCACGTTCGACCTCCCATTCAAGACCCAGGCCACGGTGCCGGAAGGGCTGGCGGAGCTCACCAACTTTTCGGGCATCAACCTCGACCCGGCGCTCACCGACGCCTTCGTGGTCATGTGCCGCGAGGGGGCCTTGGCTCAGGCGCCCTGGTACGTGGAGATGCTCGAGGCGATGATGGCATCGACCGCGGCCACCCCGGCCGCCGGCCCCAAGGACATCCTGGGGGTGGCCGACTCGCGCGAGCTGCGCATCATCTACCGGATCGCGCAGGAGACAACCGCGGTCCTCGACCTCGGCACCCTACTCAAGCGGATCGTCACCATCATCCGCGATGTGATGGGCTACTACATGGTGTCGATCCTGTTGCCGGCAGAGAAATCGAGCGAGCTGCGGGTGGGCGCCCACAGCGGTTATGCCGTCGACATCACCGGAATGACGATCCCGATCGGTCGCGGGATCACCGGCTGGGTCTTCACCCATGGAGTCCCGCAGATCATCCCCGATGTCAAGGCCGACCAGCGCTACATTGGGCTGGACGATCAGGTCCGCTCCGAACTGGCATTCCCGCTCATCAGTCGAGGCCGGGTGGTGGGCGTGCTAAACGCCGAAAGCCAGCAGGCAGACGCGTTCTCCGAGGCGGATGTCGCACTGATGTCGGCGGTGGGCTCGCAACTCGCCTCCTGCCTCGAGGTGGCGCAGCTCCATGACAATCTCAAGCGCGAGGCGAGTCACGACCCGCTCACCCGGCTCAACAATCGGCGCTTGTTCCTCGAGCGGCTCGATCAGGAGGTCGCGCGCGCGACCGCAGGTGGCGAGAGCTTCTCCATCGTCTTTCTCGACGTCGATGAGCTCAAGCGGATCAACGACACCTACGGTCACCTTGCCGGCGATGCGTTGCTCCGCGAGGTCTCGAACGCGCTGATGGACGCAGTCCGCGGCGAGGACGTGGTCGCGCGCTACGGAGGTGACGAGTTCGTCGTGCTCCTGCCGTCCACGTCCGCGCCGGCCGCGACCAGCGTGGCGCAACGAATCTCCGAAGGCATCGCGCGGCACCGCTTCATGGCGGGGCGCGAGCTGCTACAGATTCCGGGCGTCAGCCTGGGCGTCGCGACCTTCCCCCGGGATGGCCGCACCGCCGAGGAGATCCTGGCGGCGGCCGACGCCACCCTCTACCAGGAGAAGCG
>Ga0209689_1000240_pt1 | contig 35304 bp, 37 predicted proteins | sample GraSoiAngelo_149_FD_187119 | JGI IMG/M metagenome (GOLD analysis project Ga0209689, IMG submission 187119) | Grasslands soil microbial communities from the Angelo Coastal Reserve, California, USA - 14_1009_09_30cm (SPAdes) (version 2) | ecosystem: Environmental > Terrestrial > Soil > Grasslands ... | reverse complement strand
CCTCCTCATTGGGTCGAATCGTGACATTAGTCTCTGACCTTTGTATAGGCGGGTCTATCCCTCTGACGGCCGATTCGCGTTACACATTGGGATATTCATTGGCTAATCCAAATGCTGTAGGTGACACCGAAAGTGGACCAAAAGCGTCCGACGGACGTCATACTGCGGCGGGATGAGCCAAGGGACCCCCGCCCTGCGAGCGCAAACCGCACCGCGCCGCTTTGCCGACGTCGACGTCCGAGGACATGGCGGGGTGGTACCCCTAACCCTGGTTGCCGCAGCCGGAGTCGCCGCCATCTGGCTCGTGGACATCTCGACCGGTCCTGATTTCGGCTTCGCGATCTTCTATCTCATCCCGATCGGGCTTGCGAGCTGGTGGCTCGGCCGCGGGTCCGCTGTGCTGATCGCTCTCCTATCGACCGGCGCGTGGATCTGGGCCGACCTGATCGCGCGTCCGTCCGTGCTGTTATCGGCGAGCCTCTGGAACGGACTTACGCGCGCCGCGATCTTCTTGATGCTCGCGCTGCTCATCGACCAGGTGCGCCGCGAGCGTAACGCGCTCCGAAGCGTCGACGGCCATCGGGAGGAGTCGCTCGCCTTGATCGCGCACACCCTGCGGCGTTCCGCGGGCGAGATCGAGTCGGCGATCCCGGATCTGACAAAGGCACCCGCCCTCTCAGCCGCGGAGCGGAGCGCGATTGACGAGCTGCGCCGGCAGAGCCGCAACTTCAAACGATTCGCCGATGACGTGCTTGAGGTCGGACAGCTCGAGGACGGCCGCTTCCGGTTGAATCGCGGACGATTCGATCTGTCCGAATTCGTCGCGACGCTCGTGAAGGAGACCGATCGCGATCGTCTGCAGCTGGTCGCGGAATCCGACCCGATATGGGTCGACGCCGATCCGGAGCGTCTGCGCACGGCGATCGAGCACATCCTCAATAACGCGCTCCGCTTCTCTCCTCCGGGATCGACCGTCCACGTGACGGTCGGCCAGCGCGACAACAGAGCTCGTGTCTTGGTGAAGGATCAAGGCGTCGGGCTCGCACGATCACATCTCGCCGTGATCTTCCGCAAATACGGCCGGATCGAGACGCCTGCGACGAAGGACAAGATCGGAGTCGGGCTCGGGCTGTACGTGGCTCGTCTCGTCGTGGAAGCCCACGGCGGCTCTGTTTCCGCGAGCAGCGTCGGGCTCGGGCTCGGTTCCACGTTCACACTGGATCTGCCGCTCGCGTCGCATCAGGCCTGACCGGAGAGCTGACCGTGGCGAAGATCCTCGTCGTAGAAGACGAGCCGAACAATCTCGAATTGGCTCTACGAATCGTGAGGCACGCCGGCCATGAGGCGACCGTCGCGACCGACGGTTTCGCCGCGCTGGAGCTCGCGCGCGAGCATCGGCCGCAGCTCATCCTCCTGGACCTTCAGCTACCGAAGCTCGACGGCTGGACCGTTGTGAAGCTCCTTCGCAAGGAAACCTGGGCGAAGCAGGTGCCGATCGTGGCCGTTTCCGCGTCGGCGAGCCCGGGGGACGAGCACAAGGCTATCGAGGCCGGGTGCACCGCGTTCCTCTCGAAGCCGTACTACCCCGCCGCTCTCCGGGAGATGCTCAGCCAATACCTGCCGGCGGCTTAGGTCGAGCGAGGAGCGGTCGCTCCGCGCCCGGGGGCCCCTGCCCCCGCTCGCGACGAGCGAGTCCACCAGCCTTGAGCCCGTGGCGAGTCATGGAGGCGGAGCCGACAGGACGAGCTGCTCGATGAGGAACAAAAAAGAGAGGCGTCGCGGCCCGGCGGTGATTTGCCCCTCAACCCTTCCGGACCCGTCGCCTCTCCTTCTCGAAGAGCGCTTCCAGCAGTCTCGGGGCTACGAAACGCACAGTAAATCGGCCCGCTGGTGGATCGCCGTCTACGGCATTTGGACTATGCGCGGGCGCGTGAGGCACGCGGCGCAGGTTCGGTCCGCGCTTTCTCGATCTCATCCAGAAGGTGCCGCGAGGCGCGGCCGACTTCACGCACGGCCGCGTCGAAGGCTCGGCTGTTGCGCTGCGACGGCGCGCGGTAGCCGCTCACCTTGCGGATGTACTGGAGCGCCGCGGCGGCGATCTCCTCGTCGGAGGCGTGGCCCTCCGGCCGGCGTAGGGTTTTTATGGATCTGCACATGCTTCTACGTTAGCCGCTCCTACCCAAATCTGGGCATGCGGTTTGACATCGGCGTTGACTCGGCCGATGGTCGGCGGGTGAGCCCGAACGTCGTGCTTCCCCTGCTTTCGTCGGTCGTCAGCTTCGTCTTCGCGGCGGCCGTGGCCGCCCAATGGTCACACCGCCACCGCGGGTTCCAGCTGGTATGGACGATCGGCCTCCTCTGGTACGGGATCAGCGCAGCGACGGAGTTCCTCGGCTCGGCTTTCGGATGGAACGAGACGCTCTACCGGACCTGGTACCTCATCGGCGCCTTCTTCGTCGCCGCCTACCTCGGCGCCGGGACGATCGTGCTTCTCGCGCGCACCCGCTTCGGCTACTTCGTCGCCTTGAGCTTCTTGTTCGGCGCGCTGTACGCGTTTGCCATCCGTGGACGCTATCCCGAAGACACGACTGCCTTTGGGGTCGTCCTCGTCACCTGCCTCGCGGCGGCGATCGCGATCGCGGTGGCGACGTGGCGCGCCCGATCCCTTGTCGCGCCGATCACACTCGCGATCCTTGTCGTCGGTTCCCTCATCGCCGCGGGGCTCGTGCTCACCGCGAGCCTCGACGCCCCGTACGCGCTCGATGCGACGACGGGCGTGCCCGTCGGCAGCGCGATCCCGGGGAACATCCGGATCCTGGCGGGGCCGTTCAACATCATCGGCGCGTTCGCCCTCGTGGTCGGCGCGATCTTCAGCGCGTACGTTTTCATGCCGAAGAACCGCGTCCTCGGCCGGCGCGCGCTCCCGCCGATCGTGGCACAGGTGTATGGCGCCCTCGCGGTCGCCGTGAACTTCATCGCATCACTGCCGCGTGCGACGGTCGCGCTCGCCCGGGGCGAATTGCACTCGCGCGTTCCGGCCACGCTTCTCATCGCGCTCGGCGGCTTCATTCCGGGTGTGACGAGCGGCCTGAACCGCTTCGGCATCACCTGGGCTTTCTTCCTGGGCGAGCTTCTCGGCGTGCTCCTGATCTTCGCCGGATTCGTCGTCAGCACCGAGGTGTTCGGCGAGCGCGTTCGGCTCGGTCCGATGGTCGTGCGCCGGCACGAAGAAGAGGTCCCCGCCGCCTAGTATCCCGCCGTGCTTGTTCTCTCCCGCGCGGAAGTCGAGCGCCTCATCGATCCGGATCGTCTGCGCGAGGCCGTCGCAAAAGCGATGGCCGACCTCTCCGCGGGTAAGGCGTCGATGCCGTCGCGCATCGCGGCGATGGTGCCGGAACGCGATGCGCTGCTTGCGGCCATGCCCGCGTACCTTCCTTCGTCGCGAGCGCTTACGACCAAGCTTGTCTCGCTCTTTCCCAAGAACACCGACCGGCCCACGCATCAGGCGGTCATCGTGGTGTTCGACGCCGAGTACGGCACGCCCCTCGCGCTTCTCGACGGCGAAGCGATTACAGCGGCCCGCACGGCCGCGGGATCGGCGCTCGCCACCGACCTGCTCGCCCGAAAAGACTCGAAGACTCTCGTCGTCATCGGAACTGGCGTCCAGGCGCGCGCGCATCTCCGTGCGGTATCGCGGGTCCGACAGTTCGAGGAGATCGCGATCGCGGCGCGTGATCCCGACAAGGCTGAGGCACTTGCGGACGAGTTCGAGCGAGAGTCGGGTCACCGGGCCCACTGGCACGACACGATTGAACTGGGTGTCTCAGCCGGCGACGTCGTGTGCGCGTGCACACATAGCGCCGAGCCGGTCATTCGTCGCGAGTGGCTCGAGCCGGGCTCGCACGTGAACTCGGTTGGCTACAACACCGCGGGCCGCGAGGTCGACGGCGCGACCTTCCGCGACGCGCTCGTGGTCGTCGAATCACGGGCGGCGACGCTCGCGCCCCCGCCCGCGGGGTCGAACGACATCGCCATGGCGATCGCGGAAGGGGCGATGACGCGCGACCACGTCCACGCCGAGCTGGGCGAGCTGGTCAGCGGGACGCGTCCCGGCCGCACGGATCGTGACCAGATCACGCTCTACAAATCGGTGGGAGTCGCGGTGCAAGACGCGGCGGCCGCTGCGATGGTGCTGGATGCCGCGCGATCGGCCGGCGTGGGCCGGACGGTCGATCTCTAGGAGACGGCGACCTTCGAACGGCGGCCGATGCGGCACCCGGTGTCAACGAGAACCGTGGAGATCCACTCGTCCCCCACCTTTGCCTCGACCCGATAGGGCGATGGCTTACCGGCGTCCAGCGCCGCGACGACCTCGTCGGTGACGCCGAGGACGACCCAGGCGACACCGTTGGGCTCGCCTTCGACGATCTTGGCGTGGCCCTTCTGGCCGGCCGCGAGGGGGATGAACTTTCGCGTTTCGATGACCTCGTCGTTTCGGTCGAGCAGCCGGACAGCGCTCGGGACAAGCTCCGTCGTGCCGCCCTCGAGCTGCATCCAGTGGCGATCGCCATCGTCGTGAACGCAGAAACGGAATGGAACCTTGGGGAGAAGCCGCGGCAGCGGAAGCGTTGGAGCCGCCGCGACCGCGTCGCCCGGCACGAGCGCACGGACCGCCGTGACGATCTTCTCCGCGGCCTCGCGCAGCGACGGATGTCCACCGAGCACCTTCGCCCCGTACGCGAGCTCCATCGTCGCGCGACCAACGTCGCCGATCGGGATCATGAACTCGATGTAGCGCGCGTACTCATTCGCGGCGCCATCGATATCGGCGGCATTCGCGAGCATCGCCGCGAGACGCCGGTGCGCGCCGAGGTCGGTCGGTGCGATCGCCACCGCGGACCACATGACGGCGAGCGCAGCCACGCGGTTGCCGGACTGCGTCAGCATCGCGGCGCCGTCTTTGAGCGCGTCGAGGTCGGACCGATGCATCTCGTGTATCTCGGCCTCGGCGGGTTCGATCGACGCCAACGCATCGGAGTCACCGGTGATCCCGATCGCGCGGAGGCGAATGTCGTCGCTCATGGTTGACAGTGTTGTCCTAACCGTGAGCGGGTGCACTACGCCAAATAGGGGATATCGGCCGGAGAGTCGTATCGTCGGCGCGGCCGTGCCCTTTTCGTCCGACCGAGCCCAAACCTGGCAGCCGCACCCCGCCTGGCGACGCGTGCTCACGGTCGAGTCGCACGCCGCAGGCGAGCCGCTCCGGGTGATCACGGCGGGGCTCGACGCGATCCCGGGCACGACAATGCTCGAGAAACGGCGCTTCGCCCGGGAGCGCCTGGACGGCCTCCGCCGGGGGCTTGTGTTTGAGCCGCGGGGGCACGCCGACATGTACGGCGCGATCCCCACTGCGGCGGTCACGCCGGACGGCGATGCCGGCGTGCTGTTCATGCACAACGAGGGCTGGAGCACGATGTGCGGGCACGGCGTGATCGCGCTCGTAACCGTCGCGATCGAGGTCGGTCTCCTCACCCTCCGTGACGTCGTTCGGCTGGATACGCCGGCGGGACGCGTGACCGCCCGGCCGCGCCGCGAAGGCGCGCGCGTACGGAGTGTCGCTTTCGAGAATGTTCCGTCGTTCGTCGTCTCGCTGGGCGATCGGGTCGACGTTCCGGGTTTCGGGGAGGTCCGGTACGACCTTGCGTTCGGCGGCGCCTTCTACGCGTTCGTCGATGCCGCGAGCGTCGGCCTCCAGATGACCCCGGCTCAGTTCCGCGACCTCATCGCTGCCGGCACCGCGATCAAGCGCGCGGTGATGGCGTCGCGCGAGATTCGCCATCCGGTCGAGCGCGATCTCTCCTTTCTCTATGGGACGATCTTCACCGGACCCGCGCTCGGCCCGGGCGCGAACTCGCGCAACGTCTGCGTCTTCGCCGAGGGCGAGGTCGATCGGTCGCCGACCGGAACCGGCGTGTCGGCCCGCATCGCGATCGAACGGGCGCAGGGTCGCCTTGCGCCGGGCCAGGCGTTCGTCGTCGAGAGCATCATCGGCACGCGTTTCACCGGTCGCATGGCCCGCGAGCTCAAGTGGGAAGGCTACGAGGCGGTCGTGCCGGAGGTCGAAGGGAGCGCGTGGATCACCGGGCGAAGCGAGCTTCTCATCGCGCCGGACGATCCTCTCGCGGAGGGGTTCATCCTGCGCTGACGCGCGCTACCCGAGCTTCACCGCGAGCATCGAAACGCCGCCGTTCAGGCCTTCGGTCGGGAACGTCACCTCGTCTCCTTCGCGACGGGCACCCACCGTGTAGAGGAGCGGGTAGTAATGGTCGGGCGTCGGGACGCAGAGCTCCGCGTCCGGGCCGAGCCGCTCATAGCTCGCGAGCTGCTCTGCATCGCCACTGACGGCGAGCTCGCGCACCTTCTCGTCGAAGCGCTTCGCCCAGTCGTATTCGGGGGCCTGCTCGCCGAATCCAGCGCGCAGGTTGTGCACGACGTTGCCGCTTCCCACGAGCAGGACGCCTTTGTCACGAAGGGAGGCCAGCCGCTCGCCGAGCGCGCGATGCGTGTCCGGCGGTGCCGTCCCGTCGATGCTCAGCTGCACGACGGGGATGTCCGCCTTCGGGAACATCCGCACCAGGACCGACCACGTCCCGTGATCGAGGCCCCAGTAGCTATCGAGCACGACCGGCGTCGGCGCAAGGATCTCGGTCAGTTCGCTCGCGAGCTCCGGGTCACCCGGCGCCGGGTACTGCACCTCGAAGAGAGCGCGCGGAAATCCGCCGAAGTCATGGATCGTGCGCGGCGTCGAGACCGCGGTGACCCCGGTGCCGTCGGTGTACCAGTGCGCCGAGATCGCAACGATCGCGCGTGGACGAGGAAGGGATTCGCCGAGCGCCTTCCAGTCCTCGGTCCACTTGTTCGTGACGAGCGCGTTCATCGGGCTGCCGTGGCCGATGAACAGCGCGGGCATCCGTTCGGTCACGAAGGCTTCCCCTCAGGGGTCGGCCCGATGAGCTTCCAGCCGCTCTGCCATGGCCACCCGTTCTGGATCTGAAGTGCGATGTTGAGGATCGCCATGGCCTCGAGGGCGCGCGCCATCGCGAGCGGCCCCGCGTCGATCGGTCGGAACCCGATCGATCTCGCCAGCTCCAGCGTCGTCCTCTTCGCATCTGCGTCATCGGCGGCAACAAATCCGTCGATCGCCTGGCCGTCGATATTCGGGTCGGCCTGCTTCGACGCGAACGCGTAATTGAACGCTTTCGCGACCTTCGCCTTTGGCGCTTTCTTCTGAATCTGCTCCGATGCGGACGATCCGTCGACCGATTCCGCGATCGCCTCGCGCTTCATCCTGTTGGTCACGTCGATGAGCACTTTTCCAGTAAGGGCATCGCCGACCTCGGCGATGACCGAGTCGACGGCGGTGAATGGCACCGCGAGGATGACGACGTCGGCAGCTTTCACCGCATCTGCGGTCTTCGATACGGCGCGCGCCCCGGTCTCCTTCGCTTTCGCCTCCGCATGCGCTGGATCCTTCGCGCTCAACGTGACCGTGTGGCCCGCTCGGACGCTTGATTTCGCGAGCGCCCCACCGACGTTCCCCGCTCCGATGATGGCGATATTCATACGTTCCCCCCTTGGCCTCGCGGCAGTCGTGGAACGCGTCGAGGCGCGAGAGTATTCCCCGATGAGGGTCTTCGTAACGGGCGCGACCGGCTTTGTGATGGGCGCCGTGGCACGGGCGCTCCGTGCGCGCGGCGACGCCGTCACGGCACTCGTGCGAGATCCATCACGCGCCGCGTCGCTCGCTGCGCTCGGATGCGAGCTGGTCGCCGGCGATGTCGTACATCCAACGGCGGCAATTCCCGATCTCCATCGTGCCGACGCGCTCGTGCACGGCGCGGCGATCTACGAGATCGGGGTCACGCCCGAGCGGGGCCGTGTGATGGAGGACACCAACGTGACCGGTACTCGCCGGATGCTCGACGCCGCGCGCGCGGCGGGTGTCGCACGGATCGTGTACGTCTCCACAATCGCCGCGTTCGGCAACACGCGCGGCGCGGTCGTGGCCGAGGGTTACCGGCCGACTTCGCCGCCGACGTCCGCCTATGAGGACACCAAGCGGCGAGCTCACGACATCGCGCTCGACGCCGCAAAGAGCGGAGCGCCGATCGTGATCGTCCAGCCCGGCCAGGTATACGGACCGAACGACCATTCCGCGGTCGGCGCGAATTTCCGCGCACTCGCGGAGGGCCGGCTGCGCTATCGCGCGTTCGAGGACCTGGGATTGAATCTCGTGCACGTCGACGATCTCGCCGACGGGATCGTTCGCGCTCTCGATCGCGGCCGAGCCGGCGAGTGCTACATCCTGGGCGGGGAGATCGCGACGCTCGGCGACGCGTACCGCGCGGTCGCGATGGCGACCGGCCGTGAGTTACCGCGGCTGACCCTGCCGTCGGCGATCGCGCGCGTCGCCGGTCGCCTCATACCGAGCATGCGCGAGGTCGTGTCATCCGCCGATGGCGTCACCTTCTGGGCGACCGACGCGAAAGCGAGAGCGGAACTTGGGACGACTCCGCGAGATCTCGCGACCGGAATGCGCGATACCTTCGGTCCGAACGCGGGGCCGGTTCCGTGACCGGCGCTACTCGATGCGTTTGGGTGCCGCACCTCGTCGCGGAAGCCGCTGCAGGGACCCTGCCGGTGGAGTCTCGGTCCTCATGGGGATGTGGTGGTACTGGTGTTCGGCGATCTCGTGCTCAGTGCGTTTCGCGCTGGCCTCGAGGAGCGATGGATAGGAGTCGCCACGCTCGACAGAGAAGCGCACATCGCATCCGCCGTAGCGGCACGGGAAGCCTCCGTAACGCATGGTTACGCACGATAACCGACGAGAGGCCACGGGTCTCTACCTTGCAACCATAGAAGTGGTGACATCTCTGGCCGAGCGTGCGGAGGTCATCGCGGCTCTCGCCGACCGGCGCGCCGCCCTCGTGCGGGAGGACGATGCCCCCGGCGCGAAGGAGCGGGCGCGGCAGCTCCGCGATCACGTTCGCGCCTACGTCATCCCTCGGGCGCGCGCGCTCGAGTCGCCGCTCCTCGTCGTGCTGCTCGGCCCGACCGGCGCGGGCAAGTCAACGCTGATGAACACCCTGGCGCGCGCGACCGTCAGCCGCACGGGCGTGCTTCGGCCGACCACGCGCGAGGCCGTCCTCCTCTCCACCGACGCCGACGCGGCGGTCCTCCGGCGTGGCGCCCTCGCCGGCATCGATGCCGGTCAGATCGTCCGCGCGCCTGCCACGACGGCAGCGACGGGCATGGCGATCGTCGACGCCCCGGACCTCGATAGCGTCGAGCGCGCCAACCGCGTCATCGCGGACGCGCTCGTCGAGGCCGCCGACCTCGGGATTTTCGTCACGTCGGCGGTCCGCTATGCCGACAAGGCGCCCTTCGACGTGGTGCAGCGGATCGCGGCGCGCGGGCTGCCCGTGCTCATCGTGGTCAATCGCATGCCGGCGGACGGGTCGGACCAGCGCGTTGTCCTCGACGACCTCCGCCGGGTGCTGAAGGACACGGCCCTTCGCGGGATCGACGACGCGCAGGTCCAGATCGCTGCCATCGCGGAAGGTCGGGTCGATCCGTCCGGCGAACACCTCGAGGCAGATGCGGCCGCGCCGGTGCTCCAGCGTGTCGACGAGCTCGCTCGCGATCGCGAGCGCCGGCTCGCGCTCGCGCGGCGCGCTCTGGAAGGCGCTCTCGCCGGCCTCGATCCGCTCCTCTCGGCAGTCGCGGCGGATGTCGAGCGCGCCGCAGCCGAGGGCGAGGCCCTCCGCGCGATCACGGCGAAGTCGTATGACGCCGAGCTCTCCGCGTTGTTCGAGGAGCTGCGCGGCGGCACGTTCCTCCGCACCGAGGTGCTCCGCCACTGGGAGTCGTACGTGAAGGCAGACCAGATCACGCGCTTCTTTTCGCGCGGCCTCGGGCGAATCCGCGGAACGATCATCACGGCGATCCGCGGGATGCCCGAGGCCCCGGTCGGTGTCGTCGAGAAAGAGGTGACGAGCGACGTCGTTGCCGTCGCGGTCGCGCGAGCGACCGAGGCGGCACGCCGAGTCGCGAGTGAATGGTCCAGCCGCGCCGGACCTGCCGACCAGCTCGCGCGCGATCCCTCGCTCTGGTCGGCATCGCCGGAGCTGGCGGTACGCATCCGGCCACGGCTGCACGACTGGGTCGCGAGCATCGCCACCGACGTCCAGGCACGCGGTGCCGGAAAGCGCGACCTTGCGTTCGGGGTGTCGCTCGGCGTGAACGCGCTCGCGATCGCCGCGATGGTTGGTGTCTTCGCTCACACAGCCGGTGTGACCGGCACAGAGCTCGGGATCGTGGCCGCCACCGGTTTTTTGAATCAGAAGCTCCTGCAGGCGATCTTCGGGGAGGCCGCGATGCGCGAGATGATCGCCGGCGCGCGCGAGCGTCTCGAGGCTCTGCTCGGCGACGAGTTCTTGAAGGAGCGCGGCCGCTACGACAGGCTTGTCGCAGACCCGGCGGCGCTCCGCGCTCTCGCCGGCGAGCTGCGCGCCGCGACGGCGCCGCTCTCGCCGTGACGCTCTCCGCGAGCCTCTCCGCCCTCGACGACGCGGTCGACGCGGCCGCGGCTCTTGGGCTCGACACCTCTCGCGCGCGGCAGGTCCTCGCGGATGCCCGAGGACGGCTCGGATTCGAGGGGTCGGCGTATGTTCTCGCGCTGGTCGGGGGCACCGGAGTGGGCAAGTCGAGCCTCCTCAACGCGCTCGCCGGCGAGACGGTGAGCCCGGCCGGACCACGCCGCCCAACGACCGGCACACCGCTCGCCTGGGTCGCCCAAAGCGCGCGCGACGAGACCGCTCCGCTGCTCGGGTGGCTCGACGTGCGGGACGTGCGGGACCACGCGAACGGGGCGTTCGCGGACGTCGCGATCCTCGACCTTCCGGACATCGATTCGACCACGCCGGAGCATCGCGCACGCGTCGACGAGCTCCTCCCCCGCGTCGACGCGGTCGTCTGGGTCGCGGATCCCGAGAAGTACCGCGACGCTGTGCTCCATGACCAATATCTACGTCGCTGGGCGCCTCGACTTGCGCGGCAGCTCGTCGTATTGAACAAGGCCGACCGCGTCGGGTCCGAAGCCGAGCGGCTGCGGGCGCACCTCGTCGCGAGCCTTCGCGCGGAGGGCATCGAGAACGTCAACGTTGCGGTGACGAGCGCGACGCGCGACGGCGACGCGCACGAGCTCCGCGATTGGATCGCCGACGGGGTCCAGGCGAAACGAATCATCAGCGAGCGAGTCGCGACGGAGCTCCACGGTGCGGCTCTGGATCTTGCGACGCGCGCAGGTGTCTCCGCGGACGCGAAGCCACTCTTGACCGCGGAGCAACGCGCGCAGGTCCTTGCGGATGTGACTCGAGAAGCGGCCGCGATCATCGATCTCGCGGGCCTGGAGCGACAAGCCGTCGCGGCGACGCGACTCGCCGCTCGTCCGCGCGGCGCGGGTCCGTTCGGTCTGGTCACCACCTTCCTCTATCGCGTCACCGGGCGAGATCGCGTTGTCGCGGATCCCGAAGGCTATCTGCGGCGATGGCGCGAGCGCGGGAGCCTCGCTCGGGCAGCCGAGCCGATCCGAAACGTGATCGGCGATCTGCTGCCACGTGTGCCATCCGAAACGCGCGGCGCGATCGCCACGCTCGTCGATGCACAGGCCCTGAACGCCCGGATCACCGGCGCCATCGATGCGGCCGTCGCGACGCGGGTCGCCGATGCACGTCCGCCGACGAGCGTCGTCTGGTCCGTGATCGGCGCGCTCCAGTACGTGGTGACCGCGGCACTGCTCTTCGCCGGCCTCTGGATCGCGGCGGTCTTCTTTCTGCATGCGCCATTCGCGAGCGTCGACGTGCCGGTCCTCGGGCCGATACCGACGCCGCTCGTCCTCTTGGTCTCGCTCCTCGTCGCCGGGTACGTGCTGGCGCGGCTTCTCGGCGCGCACGCGGGCATGCTCGGGCGGCGCTGGGCCCGCCGCTTGCGCGGCGATCTGATGCGCGAGCTCGAGGCGCGCCTTCGCGACGTGCTGTTCGCGCGGATCGACACGATCGACGCAGCGCGCGTGCGGATCGCGCGTGCGCGCGAGACGATCGAAGGCTGAAGCCGTGGGCAGGAAGATCAGCCTCCGCGACACGCTGGCTTCCGATCAGGCGCCCCTTCGAGCGCCGCCCGCGTGGATGAATTCAGAGCTCGGCACGGTGAACGGGGTTTCCGTTCTACACGCGGGGTCGGGAAGGCTCGATGGCGGCTGGCATCGTCAGACGAGCGACGAGTTCCTTCTGGTGCTCGAGGGCGAGCTTCGCGTCGAGTTCGAAGCAGGTCCACTCGTGGCCGGACCGGGTGAAGCGATCCTTATCGCCGCGGGCGAACGCCATCGCGCCGCTGTACCGGAGCGCTGTCTGCTCCTTTCAGTCGAAGCGGTCGGCATGCGGCGGACCGACGGCTGAATCGGCGGTGCTAATGTGCGGGAAGCGCCTGGGGAGGGACCATGTTGAAGCGTTCTCTCGCTGCCGTAGCTCTGATCCTTGCGACGGTCATCGCCGCCTGCGCGCCAACGACCTCGAGCGGACCGTCGCCGACGAGCGGGAACCAGCCCAAGAAGGGCGGAACGCTCATCCTCGCGCGCGCCGGCGAGGTGACCAACCTCGACCCCCACAAGGTCCCGGCATTCACCTCCGCGCGCGTCTTCGAACTCGTTTACAGCTATCTGATGCGCCTCGACGAGAACCTCGGCGTACAGCCCGATCTCGCCGCCTCGATGCCGACCACGTCCGCCGACGGCAAGACGGTCACGGTGAAGATCCGCTCGGGCGTGAAATTCCACAACGGGGATCCGCTCACCAGCGCCGACGTGAAGTACACCTTCGACCGCATCCTGGACACGAAGACCGCCGCTGTGGCGCGCTCCTTCTTCACCGACGTCGACACGATCGCCGCGCCCGACGACACGACCGTCGTGTTCAACCTGAAGAACCCCAACGCCGCCCTCATCGCGTACATGGCGCACCCGAACACCGGCATTGTGTCGAAGAAGATCGGCGAGGCGAACCCAGACCTCTCCAAGAAGGAGACGGCGATCGGGAGCGGCCCGTTCAAGCTCGCCGAATGGGTGCCGGACAACTTCATGCGCTTCGAGGCGAACAAGAGCTACTACGTCGAGGGCCAGCCGTACCTCGACGGCGTCCGCATCAACGTCGTGCCCGACGAGTCGGGTCTCGCCGCCGCGCTGCGCACCAAAGCCGCGGATATGGCGATCATCACCGATGCCAAGGTGGCGCGGACGCTGCGGAGCGAGACCTCGGTGACGCTCGATGCGAAACCGAGCCTCTCGTACAACCTGCTCTTCGTGAACACGAAACGGCCGCCGCTCGACAACATCAAGGTGCGACAGGCGATCGCGTACGCCATCGACCGGAAGGCCATCATCGATGCCGTCGCCTTCGGCGAAGGCGAGGTCACCGGACCGATCGCGCCGGCGCTCGCGAACTACGCACTGCCGACATCGCAGTACCCGCTATACACGCGTGACGTCGCGAAGGCGAAGCAGCTCCTGCAGGAAGCCAACGTCGGGCCGGTCTCCTTCACCATGCTCACTCAGACGACCGAACCCGCCTACGCGAAGGACATCGCTCAGCTGGTGAAGGCTGAGCTCGCCGAGATCGGCGTCGACATGAAGATCGAGACGCTCGAGTTCACGCAGTGGGTCGACCGCTGGCTCAAGGCGGACTTCGACATGGCTCCCGGCCTGAACGGCGGCGGGCCGGACCCGGACTTCTACGTGTACCGCTACTTCACCGACGACGGGAACTTGAACTTCGTGACGAGCTACAAGAACCCCGTCTCGAGCGACGCGATCAAGCAGGCGCGAGCCTCGACGGACCCGGCCAAACGGAAGGATCTCTACACGACCGCGCAGAAAGAGCTCGTGAACGGCGTGCCCTTCATCTGGCTCTTCGTCGGACGCGACTATGTCGCCACTCTGCCCACGACGAAAGGGTTCACGCACCTTCCGACCGGCTCGATCATCTATCTCCGGCAGACCTGGCTCGACAAATAACTAAGGGGCGGTCGCTGCGCGAGGCGTGAGCCGATATCTCGCGCAGCGACTGCTCGGTGCCATCCCTACCCTGATCGGCATCTCCCTGCTCACGTTCTTGTTCATTCGCCTCATCCCCGGTGACGCGATCGCGGCCCGGCTCGGCACATCGACCGCGCTGACCCCTGAGCAGCTCGCGAGTCTGCGCGCGTACTTCGGCCTGGATCAGCCGCTTCTCGTGCAGTACTGGACCTGGCTCAGCTCGCTGCTCCGCGGCGATGCGGGCTACTCGATCCGCACCGGACGTCCCGTGCTCGTCGAGATCACCGAGCGCCTGCCCGCGACGCTCGAGCTCTCGGCGGCCGCGGCGCTCATCGCGATCGCACTCGGAATACCGTTGGGCCTGCTGTCCGCGGTCCGTTCGCGCTCGCGCCTGGATGTGGCGGCACGCATCGGCGGCCTGATCGGGCTCTCGTTGCCGAGCTTCTGGCTCGGAACGCTGATCATCGTCCTCTTCTCGCTGTATCTCCGGTGGCTTCCGAACACCGGCGGCTACGTCGACTTCGTGCACGACCCGCTGGCCAACCTGAAGCTTCTCCTGTTCCCGGGGATCACGCTCGGCCTCGGGCTCGCCGCGGCGACGATGCGGATGACGCGCTCCGCGATGCTGGACGTGTTGAGCGCGGACTACGTCCGCACCGCGAGGGCAAAGGGCCTCCGCCCGGCGATCGTGCTGCGCCGGCACGTCCTGAAGAACGGTTTGATCGTTGTGGTGACGCTTCTCGGGATCCAGGTCGGGCAGCTTCTCGGTGGCGCGGTCGTAGTCGAGGAGATCTTCTCCGTTCCTGGCGTCGGCCGCATGCTGCTCACCGCGATCGTGCAACGCGATTACGCGCTCGTTCAGGGTGGAGTTCTCGCGATCGCGATCCTCTTCGTGGCGCTGAACATCGTTGTGGACCTCCTGTATGGCTACCTGGATCCCCGAATCCGCCTCGCGTAGCACGGCGCCGCTCAGACTCGGCGTCCTCGCCGCGATCGCGCGCGAACCGGTCGCGCTCGCCGGCCTGGGGATGGTCGCCCTCTACGCGGCGATCGCTTTGACCGTGGGGTTCCTCCCGCTTCGTGACCCGCTGCAGGTCTCGGCGGATCGCCTCGCCGCGCCGACCGCGGCCTTTCCCTTCGGGACCGATGCCCTAGGGCGCGATCTCTTCAGCCGCGTGCTCTTCGGCGCCCGCCTGTCGATGCAGGTCGCGGTGCTGTCGGTCGCGGCGGCCACCGCCGCCGGGGGGCTGCTCGGCCTCGTCTCGGGCTACTTGGGCGGTCTCGTCGATCTGGCGATCGGCAGGGTCATGGATGTCTTCTTCGCATTTCCGGCGATCCTGCTCGCGCTTGGGATCGTCGCCGCGCTCGGCCCCGACACCAGGAACGTGATCATCGCGATCGCGGTCGTGTACACGCCTATCTTCATGCGGGTCGTCCGCGGTCCCGTCCTGGCCCTCAAGGCACGTGACTTCGTCGAGGCCGCGCGCGCCGTCGGGGCCACGCGCGCCCGCATCATCTTCCGGCACATCGTCCCGAACCTTCTGTCCACGCTCATCGTGCAGGTGAGCCTGGCACTGTCGTGGGCCGTGCTCACCGAGGGCGCGCTCTCTTTCCTCGGCCTCTCGGCGCAGCCGCCCGCGCCGTCCTGGGGCGTGATGTTGAACGAGGGCCGGCAGTACCTGGAGTTCGCGACCCACCTTGCGATCTTCCCGGGCCTCGCGATCATGATCGCCGTTCTTGGGTTCAATCTCCTGGGCGACGGTCTTCGCGACGCCCTCGACCCGCAGCGCCGATGAGCAGAATCGTGCGCGCAAGGACAGAACACATCCGTCCGATGGCGACGCTCATGGCGGCATCGCCGCTCCTGCGCCGGTACCGCGTCACTCCGCGCGGCGCGAAGGCGAGCCTCACCGAAGCGTTGCGCGAACGAGATCTCGTCCTCGCGGCGGTGGATCGCGGCGCCGTCGTCGGACTCGCGTGGTTGATCATGACTCGAGCGCTGGATCGCGCCGCGTATCTCAGGCTCCTGCTCGTGTCCGAAGAGCACCAATCGCAGGGCCTCGGCGCAGTCCTCCTCGCCCGCGCCGAACGCGATGCCCGCGTGTCAGGCTGCCGGCATCTCGTTCTGCTCGTCACGAAGACCAACCGGCGCGCGCGTTCGTTCTACGAGCGTCACGGGTACACCCACGTCGGCGACCTCCCGGGATTCGTCCGTGCCGGGATCGCGGAGTCGCTCTACCTGAAGACCTGGCGCGCGTAACCTCGCGCTCCGACCGGACGCGTCGATACGAGGTGCAGCCCGGTGAGCACGGCGGCCATCGTCACAAGACACGGGCCGAGGATGGCGACGCCGAGGGACTGCATGAGGAGACCCACCGCCGCCGGCAGGCACGCGCCACCGATCATCCCGGCGGCGACCTGGTACCCGATCGCTCGCGGCGCGGCTGCGCTCCCGATCCGGCGCGGGGTGAGATAAAGAAGGAGCGGCACGAAGACCGAAAGAGCCGCGCCAAGGCACGGAAGCGCGACGAGGGCCGCGACCGGCGGAGGAAGGAGCGAGAAGCCGAGCGTGCTCGCAAGCGCGCCGAACACGCTCAGATCGAACAGGCGACCCGGTGCGATGCGCTCCCCGAGCACGGCCAACGCGACCCGTCCGGCCGCCAGCGCCGACCAATAGAGAAAGACCGCGAGACCGGCAACGGCGTCGCTCAGTGACGCGTCCGTCGTGAATCGCGCGTACGTCCATGCGCCACCACCGAGCTCGAGGCCGACGTACACGAACATGAGCGCGCAGCCGAGGAGGACAGTCCGGCTGATCCGTCTGGGGCCCGGCGGCTCGGCTTCGAGCTCCGGCGCGGCCGAGAGGTCGGAACGCACCGCGTAGACGGCGACGCCGATCAAAGCGAACGCGGCGGCGGCGATCACATACGCCGGCCGCCAGGAATCGCTCACCACGAGCGTCGCGCCTACGAGGGGCGGCCCGAGCGAGGCTCCGATGGCCCACGCAGCATGGAGGCCGCTCATGAATCGGATGTCGCCCCGCAGCGCGGCTTCGGTATTTACGGCCGCGTCGAGCAGGCCGACACCGCAACCGAGCACGGCGGAGGCCAGGATGGTCGCCCACCACCCGCTCGCGATCGCGAACAGACCGAGCCCTCCACACGCGGCCGCGACGGAGAGAAGGAGGAGCGCGATCGTTCCGAGACGCTCGCGCACGAGGCCGCTCGCGGCGCTCGCGGCGAACTGCGCGACCGTCATCCCGGCGACGAGCAGTCCGAGTCCCGCGAAGGGAGCATCGAGAGAGGCGCGCATCGACGGCCAGGCGATGCCCAGCATTCCCGCGGGGAGACCGAGGAAGACCAGGCCGATGAACGCGATCGCCGCGGCACGCCGACGAACGCGCACGTGCAAAGGCTACGGCTTTCGCATCTGCGAAATCGCTCAGTTCGTTCTTGAGCGGTACGATGCCGCCGGGGATGGGGAGCTGAGTAGCTCCATATATAGGGGAGGACCTGGATGCTGCGCCGAACGAGCCTCGCTGTGAGCGCGACCCTCATCATCGTCGCCCTCGCCGCGGTCCCGGCGAGCACGGACTCGCTCGGGATCGGCAACGTTCCGCAGGGGACCCAAAGCGACACGGCGTACGCCGCCAGTAACGCCAGCGTCACAAACACCCTCGCCACCACCCAGCGGACAAGCTGTTACCGCCCTGAGGTGCCCTACTCCACGAGTCTCTTCCCGGCGAACGGCTACGACGGTATGTCCAGCTGCCCCGGCGCGGACACCGGCGAAGACACCGGACGTCGCTCCGCGTACCCCACCCAGGCTGGAAGCAACTCGGGCTATCCGGCCACGGAACCCAAGCTCGTCAAAGACCACTCTGAATCCGACATCCGTATAGACCCGACCAACCCGAATCACATCATCGGGCAGTCCAAATGGTTCGTGAGCGCCGAGGGTTACAACCACCTTCTCGGCTTCTTCGAATCGACGGACGGAGGAAAGACCTGGCCGGTCCAGGGACACGTTCCGGGATATGAGGGTTGGACCGACAACACGGACCCGATCGGCGCATTCGATCAGTACGGCAACTTCTACTCGGTACTCCTGCCCTACCAGTTCTATTACGACGGGGACACGAAGAGCTACCAGACCAACCCGAACCGTGAACCAAATCCGTCGATTCCAGCCGAAGCCATCTCCGTCTCGGTCCGCCCGCACGGAGCTACGACGGCCAAGCAGTGGCTCACACAGAACAGCGCGGGGAAGCCTGATCTCGTCGCCACCTATAACAGCGTCGGGCGGGAGTCCGACAAGCAGTGGATCGCCATCGACACGAACCCCTCAAGCCCATACGTGGACACGATCTACGTCATGTGGGTCATCTTCACCGGACCCTCGACCTCCCATCCCTTCGTGTCGATCGCCCATGCGCTGCCCAACGGGACGCACACCGACTGGTCCGCGCCGATCCCGCTCCCGCAAGTTGGCGGAACCCCACAGGGCGCGACCTACCTGCTGCCGCACATCACGCCCGACGGGACGCTCTTCACGACGCTTATCACCACGATGCCTAAGAAGGGCTACTGCTGCGACGTTCTCTTCCTCGACAAGTCCACCGATGGCGGGCTCACCTGGACGAGCAGACTCATCACCGACACGATCGCCGCGCCGCCGCTCGTCTACGCGAACACGACCTTCCGCGATGGCATCGAGGAGAGCTTCGCGGTCGGCCCGGCCACGGTCGGCAGAAATCACAAATACCCGCTCTACGTGACTTGGCAGGACTACAGCGCGGGCGTCGTAAACATTCTCCTCGCTTCCTCCGACGACGAGGGCCAGAGTTGGACGGCGCCCATCCAGGTGAACGACAACACCGTTGCCGTCGACGAGTTCCAGCCGAACCTCGACGTCGCCCCCGATGGCACGGTGAGCGTTGCGTTCTATGACCGGCGCCTTGCCTGCCCGGCGGCTGGAACCGCGGAAGCGGCTGCGTCGGGCCTCGCGCTCGACACGATCAATGCGAACTACAGCGGCGCCCTGCCGCCATACGGCGCGACGAACTACTGCGTGAACGCGAGCATCCAGTTCTACACGCCGACGCTTTCGCCCAAGGGCCACAACATCCGGTTGACCCAGCACACCTGGGACCCGCAGCTCAGCGCGCCACACACCTCCTGCCCCACCTGCCTCAACACGTTCATTGGCGACTACTTCGGCATCGCCTCCGCCGCCGGAAAGAGCTACACGACGTCGGTCACGACGTACAACGACGGCACCAACCCGTCGCATTACCAGCAGCAGGTCATCGCGATCCTCTCGATCCCATAGGACATCCGGAGCGGCGGCGAAAGCCGTCGCTCCGTGCGACGATGTCGGCGTGACGATGCTTCGCCGTGTGGTGCTCTTCGCGGTCATATCGATCTTCACGCTCGGGCTTGGACTCTTGGCGTTACTCGATGGGATCGGGATGCTCGCGCAATCCGCGGACTACTCGGGCAATGACCGCACCGCGGTTCTTGGGCTTGGCGTACTCACGACCGCGGGCGCCCTCGTGCCGATCGCGCTCTGGATCCTCGCCGGATGGGCCCTCTTCATAAAGGGCGAGACTTGGAGCTGGTGATGCGGAACGACTGCGTCGCGGGTCTGTCCAAGGGGGCAGCGTCGGGGTCTTCTGAGCGAGCGGCCCCTACACGGCGGTCCATCGCGATCCCACCGGGGCCGAGCGAAGAGGACCCCGGCGCTGCCCATGTCCATAGCCCCGTGCCGCCCGCAACGCGGGCCAGCGCTTATTGGCTCGGAATCGTCCAATCCTTCGGGACGATGTGGATCCAGGTCTGACCCGGATCGAGCCGGACCGCCTCGCCGCTCGCGTTGCGCAGCGTGAAGACGTCGAAGATGTCGGGACGCGTCCAGGTCACGTCCTGGCGCTTGCCGTCGCGGAACAGGGAGCCGTTGCCTGTTCCGACGAGGGTCATGTCGAGCTTGGGGTTGCCGGCGGGGTCCAGTCCGAAGTCTGTGGTGAAATGGACCTCCGTCTGGATAACGACAATGTTGTTCGCCGCGACCGCAGCACCGGTCGCGCCGTCGACGTCGCGCACGCCGTCGTCGTAGCGCGCGTAAGTGTGGGACGCCGCGTCATAGCGGTAGCCCACCGTGAACAGATCGCGGTAGGGGATCGTGATCGACGTCGCGTCCACGCTCCCGGTCATCCCGCCGGCGGCCGAGTCGGTCGCGGGCGCTGGTAGGAAGTTCCACGACGGGATGCTGACCGGCTGATCTCCGTCGGGCGCCCCGGCGAGGGCGTCACGCAAGTTGCGGTACGTCGTGAAGTAGTTGTATGGCGCCTCGCGGAAGCCGACGCGATAGCCCCAGCCGTAGCCGGGCGCGAGGTCGATGTAGCGATCGACGACCGCGGCGTCGTAGTGGATCTTCATCAGCTCCTCAGGGCCGCCGCCCGAGTACACGAACGCGGCGCTCAGGCTCGGGATGACCGGCGTGTCGGTCATCCGTGCGCTGCGGACCGACCCGATGACGTCGGGATCCTTCGACTGGAAGACGGCGGCGAGGCGTGTCGTGAGGCCCTCGACGAGCCACTCGTACACCTGGTCGGCCTTGGTGATCCCGTAGTGCGGACGAGCGTGCGGGTTGTTGTCGATCTTCACGTACAGCGGTCGCTTCGAGGCCGAGCCGCCGCCCAGCGGCATCCCGGTGAGCGGCCAGCGCGGGCACACCGTCTCCTCGGACGTCGAGGTCACCTTGAACCCCCCGCCCATATTCCGCAGGACGTTGCTGCGCACCTGAATGCCATCCGCCGGAGCGAGGGCGTCCACGTCGACTCGGCGATCGCCATTCCAGTCCCCGAGCAGCACGGCCGTCGCGCCCGCGCATGCGGAGCCCGCCGGTAGCGATGCCCAGCCTCCGAAACCGCCAGCCGGCTGGAACGAGTTGCCGGAGTCGAAGACCTGCACCTTCGCGCTCCCATCGGCGTCGCCGTACACCGCGACAACGTCGTCTTTGCCGTCCCCGGTCACGTCGGCGGCGCCGATCGACGCGCGACCCAAGTCGTACTCGCCCTCGTTTGTCTCGTACACGTTGTTCATGAGAGCGAGGCCGGTCGGTGTCGGATCGAAAAGGAGCAGCTTCGCCCTCGCGTTTGGCGACTGGTAAAGAGCGGCGAGCTGCTGCGCGCCGCCCGTGTGGGTGAAGTGACCGACGACGAATCGCGCGAGCGAGGCGTCGAATTTGGCGGGGCCTGAGTCATACGCGCCCTGCGTGCCGCCGAACGTGAAAGCCGAGCCCGTCGACTCGAAGTAGTGCAGGCGCATGTCGAAGTTGTCGTACTGGTACGCCACGACCACGGCGTCGTGCCCATTGCCTCCGAAGGTCCCCGCGACGACGGCCCGCGCCCGGTTCCAGCTGTAGCTCTCGCCGTCCCACCACTTTTCTGGCTCGGTGAAGGAGGAGCCGGTCGAGCGGAAGACGAGGAGTCCGGACTTGTTCTCGCTTTCGTCGTACAGCGCGACAAGATCGTCCTTGCCATCGCCGGTGACGTCGGCGACCGCGAACTTCGCTCTGTTCAACCGGAAGGTGTTCGGCCCCGTTGTCAGCCACACCGACTCGGCGAACGTTTCGCCGTCCGCGTTCGGCTCGCGCACCGCGATTTGGAGGCTCGCATCCCCGGCACCCCCTTCGAGCAAGGCGATCTGCGATTTGCCGTTTCCTCTGAAATCGCCGCTCGCGGCGACGCCTGAGCCGACCGGGCTCACAGAATGGGCCGGTTTCAGCGGGGGAATGGGGGTCGGAGTGGGTGTCGGAGACACCCGCGCCTGATCCCCGGGCGTGGGCGCTGGTGGGGTCGAAGCCGTGCAGGCCACGAGGACCACGGTCGCGAGCGCGAGGGCACGCGCGATGACGGCGTGACGAAGAAGCAATCCGCCTCGCATGATGCGGCACCGCGCACGCTTCATGCCAGCAGGCTGGAGACCGACGCCGAACTTGCCTGCCGTGCAGGCGACCGGGGTTTGCTTAGGGAGTCGAGCGCTTTGGGACGAAACGCACCGCGGTCTGCAGACCGCGGGGGTGCTCTTCGAGACGGACGTGCTGGTAGTTGTGAACGGTGACCTCGTGCTGGGTGCGGAGCAAGCTCGCTGCGGTGAGGGCTGACATGGAGCCCTGAGTACTCACGACGAAACACTCACGGCAGCCGGCGAACCTGCAGGGAAATCCGCCTGATCTCATGCGGGCCACCTTTCTGGCCGACGAGCGGCCCGCGTAGACCTCAGCGTACAGCGAAAGCGCGACATTGCGAGTGGCAGATGCGGGCGCCGACAACGATCGAAACCTATGAGATGATTACGTCAACACATCGGGCCCCAGAAGAGATATGTGCCGGGCCGCCTCGCGGCCCGCTTTTTTTGTAGCCCAGGGAAGGACCCCACGCTCTTGATCACGCTTGCTCCGGACCTCGATCGCGCGACGGGTGACCTCGGTTGGACGAGCCTCACGCCGGTCCAGGACCTCGTCATCCCGCACCTGCGCGCCGGGCGCGATCTGTTCGCGCAGGCGCAAACGGGCACCGGCAAAACGGGCGCCTTCGCGCTTCCCATCCTCGAGCAGATCGAGGGTCGCGCTCACGCGCCGTTCGCGCTCGTCATCGTGCCCACCCGCGAGCTCTGCGCCCAGGTCGCGGCGGAGTTCCAGGCGCTCGGACGCCATCGCTCGGCGCGCGTCGTCGCGCTGTACGGAGGCGTCGGCTACCGCGATCAAGAGGTTGCCCTGCGCCGCGGCGTGCACGTCGCGGTCGCGACGCCAGGCCGGCTGCTGGACCTCGTGGCGCGACGGACGTGCGATCTGAGCAAGGTCCGCGTGCTCATCCTCGATGAAGCCGATCGCCTGCTCGATCTCGGGTTCGCGCCCGACATCGCGAGGATCGTGGCGCTCCTTTCCGGGCCCCGCCAGACGGCGCTTTTCTCGGCGACGCTCACCGCGGAGGTGCGCGCGATCGCCCAGCGCTACACGAAGAACCCGGAATTCGTCGCGGTGAAGCCGGAGACACCCACCGTTGATGCGATCGACCAAGCCTGGATCGAGGTGCGCGAGGCCGACAAGGTGAGCGCACTTCACGAGCTCCTTGGGCGATCCGGGGTCGAGCGGACGCTCGTGTTTCGTCGGACGAAGTACGGCGCGGACAAGCTCGTCAAGGCGCTCGACCGGCTGGGCCGGCCGGCGCGGGCGCTCCACGGCAACGTCGGGCAGCGCGAGCGTGAACGTGTGCTCGAGGGGTTTCGCCGCGGCTCGTTTCCGACGCTCGTCGCGACGAACCTCGCGGCACGGGGCATCCATGTCGATGACATCGGTCACGTCGTGAACTACGACCTGCCCGAGAACGCCGATACCTACGTCCATCGTGTGGGGCGGACCGGACGGGCCGGGCGGCGAGGCATCGCCTACACGTTCGTCAACGAGACGCAGCGCAAAGACTTCGAGGACATCCGCCGCCTCGCCAAAGTGCCATTCCGCCGCGAGCGGCTGAGCCTCCCGGCGACGGCGCCGCTCGGGCAAGCGAAGCCCGGATCGCCGACAGCGGCCGGGCGCCGGATAGCGCACACTCGAAGATGGCCCAGGCGGCCAAGGGGGCAAAGCTAGGTGGGACGAAAGAAGCGAATTGGCTTCGCCGACCTCCAGGCGACGCACGCCGAGCTTGATCGCGGCGAGCTTCGCTGCCCCGAGTGCAAGCGGAGCGTTGCGGAGGCCGATGGTCTCAGATTCGTGCCGGCCCTCGGCCAGACCGAGTCCTCGCTCGCGACGATGAGCTGTCCTCGATGCCGCACCATGATCAGCATTCGTTTCATCGCGGCTCACTAGCGGCAGCGGCCCTGATGGGGAGGGGCCTAGGGGGATCCCCCATTCGGACTATTCCAAGGTACGAGCCGCCGTAGGAGGCTTTTCGCAATGCGTCGGAGGCGAATGACATGAGCTGGATGCCCGAGCCCGAGCCGACCCCGCTGCGCCTTCGCCTCGGTCCCCGATCGGAGGTCCCGCTCCCGCCCGCCTTCGAAGACGCTCAAAGCTTCGACCTCGCCGGAGACATCGACGCGCCGATCGAGTCGGCGTCAGCGCAAATGCCCGAGTCCGCCCCGGAACTGGCCGAGCCGGTCGAGGCGAGGGACCCGCTCCGCGCCGCGGCGAGCGAAGAGCTCCAGCGCGCGATCGAGCAGACCGCGGAGCGCGTCGACAGGTGGATGGCCGATCAGCGCCGCCGGCTCGGACTCGGCATCGACGCGATGGTGGCTTCGCTCAAGGAGCAACGGGACACGGAGCTCTCGCGGATCGAGGAGTGGAAGCAGGGCGAGCGCAAGCGAGCCGATCGCCAGCTCGTCGAGGAACGCGAAAAGTTCCACGCGCAGCTCATGACCGAGCTCGTGGAGTTCGAGCACCAGCTGGGCGAGCGCCTTCGCGAGCAGGAAGAGCGTCTGGCCAAATGGTGGGACGAGGCGGAGCAGCTCACCAAACAGCGCTTCGCTGAATTCGCGCTGCCGGCGTCGCCGGCGAAGGATGACTCACAGAAGGCCTGACCAGCACGCGCGATCGCGTCAGCTGACGTGGACCGCGTCCCCCAGTCGAACGGCTCCGGCTTTCACGACGCGCGCCCACACGCCGAACGCGAGCGGCTCCGTGGTCACCTCTCTATCGCGGTACGTCCCGAGCGCGGCGAGGGTATCGAGGTCCGAAACGCCGGTGTCGGGATCGAGGGTGGTCACCGCGCAGCGCCCGATATTCCCGCCGGGCTCGACGACCGCCGCGCCGATACGGACGCGACGCCCGATCCACGTGTCTTCGGCGTGCGCGTCGACTCCGGAGATGCCGAAGAGCATTCGAAAGCGGCGCGGATCGACAGGCGCGCTGACCCCGGCGGCCGACGCGATGGCGCGGAGCGATCCCTCCGAGAGGAGCGATGCGCCGGCGGCCTCGTCAGCACGGTCGACGCCCTCGCCGGGATCGTCGAAGCGAACGAGCTGCACCGGCCGCGCGGCGACCGCGGACAGAACCTCGGACCACGGCCCAGCGACAGCGTGCGCCGGGACCGTTCTGCCATAGATCGTCACCGTCGTCGCTTGGCCTTGGCCGGCGGGGCCCTCCACCGCCGAGCCATCGGGCAGCTCGAGCACGAGATGACGGAAGTCGGCATCGAACCGCGGCCTGATCGCGACGAAGCGCTGCACACGTTTGGCGTTCAACATCCGGCCGTCCTGATCGACGATGCAAAATCGGCGGTCGTTCTCCACGCCGCGCGGACCGAGCTCGACCGACTCGAGCGCTTGGATCGCGAGCGCCTTTATCGGCGCGACGTGAATCCACGCGACGCGCGCACCCATGAGGGTGAGTCTTCCACAGGCCTCACACTGAAGTCATGCGGATCCTCGCGATAAGCGATGTCGAGGACGAGGCGGTCACCGCCTCGTTACCCGCGCGCGCCGGCAGCATCGATCTCGTGCTCGCATGCGGCGACCTCACCTACGACTATCTCGACTACGTGGCGACAGCGGTCGCCGCTCCCCTCCGGGCGGTGCACGGGAATCACGACGTGCCGCCCGAGACCCTGGATGATCACGAGGTTCAGGTCTGGTGGGACGGCATCGACCTGCACGGCCGCGTGGCATCGATAGACGGGCTGCTCGTCGGCGGCCTCGAAGGATCGCCCCGCTACAACAAGGGCCCGTTTCAGTCCAGCGAGACGGACGTGTGGATCGCGATTCTGAGGATGCTGCCGGCGCTCGTGATGAACCGGATCCGGCGTGGCCGCTTCCTCGACGTCTTGATCACACACGCGCCGCCGCGCGGCATCCATGACCGGCCCGATCCAGCGCATCGCGGCTTCGCCGCGTTCCGCACGTTTCTGCGCTGGTTCCGACCCCGGTATCACCTCCACGGGCACACGCACGTGTATGACGCGCGCACGGTCACGCAGACGCAGGTCGGCGCGACGACCGTGATAAACGTCTACGGCGCGAGGGCGATCGACCTGTGATGCGTTCGGATGTCGCTCGAGCCGACTACCGGCGAGCGCGGCGGCGAGCCTTCATGCGCGGCGTCCTGAGCTGGTTCCGGCGCGCGGACAACGCTCTTCTCGCTTTCGACGAGGTGCGCCGCGGCATTCACGCGCAAGCGCAGCGCGACGGTGGCTTGCGCGAGGTCGAGATCGACCAGATCGTCGGGAGTGTCGGCCGGTACCGGGACTTCGACCGCGCCTTCCTGCCGCGACAGGTCCAGACGCAGGACCGCTGGGAGAGCGTCGATCGCGCGTATCTCGATCACACAGAGCTTCCCCCCGTCGACCTCTACAAGATCGGCGAAACGTACTTCGTGAAGGACGGCAACCACCGGGTCTCGGTCGCACGCGAGCGGGGACAGTCCTTCATCGATGCGCACGTCATCGAGGTCACCGCGCCCGCGCCGGTCGACTCCGTCAAGGACCTGCTCGACTTCATCCGCGATCAGGACGCGTTGTCCTTCTATGAGAAAACCCGCATCAGCGAGCTGCGACCTGACGCGCGGATCGAGCTCACCCTCCCCGGCCAGTACGAGAAGCTGCTCGAGCACATCGCAACGCACCAGTGGTATCTGGGGATCGAGGAAAAACGCGAGGTTTCGTACCGCGACGCCGTCGCGAGCTGGTACGACCGCATCTATCTTCCGACGGTCGAGGCGATCCGCGCAACCGGCGCGCTCCGAGACTTTCCGCACCGCTCCGAAGCGGACCTGTATCTCTGGATCACCGAGCACCACTGGTACCTCCATCAGGCGGCTCTCCCGAAGGGCACCGAGCTGAAGGAGCTCATCAGCGAGTACGCCGATGAACATAGCGAGCGCCGACCGAACCCGCTCAGCGTGATCGGCCGGATCCCACCGGTGACGGCGGTGCGGCGCAGAGTCTCCCCCCGCCGCGAAGAGTCGCCTTAATTCACCGCAAGCCCGAGATCACGCCCGAGGATCGTCGAAAGGCGCTCGACCTCGGCCCGCAACCCAGATCGCGGCACGGCGCCAGCCTCGCTGAACCACGCGACCTGAACGTTGTCCGCCGCGATCTTCCACGTGCCTCTGACGACGCCGCCCGCGACGACGATCGGTGCGATCCAGCCGCTCTGCTGGCTCACGGCGCGTCGCCGAGCCGCCGGCAGGACGTGAGGATCGTCGGTCCCGGGACCGAGCACGTACTGGTCAAATCCCGGCAGGAGGCGCACCGCCTTGGTGGGCTTCGTCGAGAGGAGCTCGTCGAGATCTTCGGCAAGAACGTACCGGCGCTCACCGCCGACCTCGACCTCGCGTAACCGATCACCGACCGAGGCGAACCATTTCCGCACTTGTCGGGTGCTGACCCTGCCGCGCGAGAGCCAGTTGTGAAAGTTGTCCGCGCTCGCGGGCCCGTAGCCGCGCAGGTAGGCGACGATCGCGATCGCCGCGGCCTCCTCGGGCTCGCGCGGACGAACCCAGCGCGAGCTCGCGTCCTCGGGACGCACGAAGGTGACACGGTTACCTCGGTTCGGGCCGAAGCAGAGATCGCCCTGCCACGCATAAGGCTTGAGGAGCGTGCCCCACCCCGAGCGCAGCGCCTCGCCGAGGTGCCCATATCCGCGACGCGCGGTGACCGCCCCGATCAGCTCCTCCCTGGTGAGGACCTTGCCGGCGAGCGTCTCGCGGATGACCTCACGAAGAGCGTCGAGCTGCTTTGGGGTGACGCCGAAATACTTCTGCCAGCTCGGCCGCTCCCAAGATCGTCCGGACGCGATCAGCGAGAGGAACGCACCCGCGTCTTCGGGCGTGAGCAAGTGGAGGGTTCCGCGCATCGCCCACGTCTTGATGAGCCGGCCGTCGATGAGCGCGCGCCCGACGTCGCCGGGCTTCGATCTGGTGCGCCGGACCCGGACACAGAGCTCCGCGAATGACGCGACCTGAGCCTGTACGGCGCAGAGCCGGCGGACGACTCCCACCGCCGACTCGTCGCCTACCGGATCGAGCAGCTGTCGCCGCATGCGCCACGCGAGCGCCTGCTTCCAGCTGATCTTCGCCGCCACCCGCGGGAGGGTAGCGGGGATAGGCTGTTGGGGAAATCGATCAGTGAGCGCGAAGAAGAAGCCCGCAAGCACCATCCCCGCCGCGAAGCTTGCTCTCTACGAGCGGCTCATCGCGACGGATCCGACCATCGAGCGGAAGGGCGCGACCGTGCCCTACACGTCGACCAACGGAAAGATGTTCACGTTCCTCTCGCCGACCGGCGAGCTTCGGATCCGGCTGCCCGACGAGGAGCGCGAGACGTTCATGAAGAAATACCGGGCGAAGCTCGCCGTCTCGTATGGCATCGTGCAGAAGGATTTCGTCGCGGTTCCGGCCGCACTGCTCGCTCGCACCGCCGAGCTGAAACCGTACCTCGCGATCAGCCGCGCATATGGGGAGCGTCTCGGGACCAAGACCGGCATCAAACGTGTTGCCGCCCGTGCTCGCGCGCGGCGGCCGGCGGCGAAGCCCTAACGCGGGTGGCCACGCGCCGTTAGAAGGGAACTAGCCGGCAGAGCGTGGAGGTACTCGACTTGAGGAAGCTACTTTCGTTCAGCATCGCGGTGATCGCGCTGACGCTCGCGACGGGAGCCCCCGCCGCGGCCAACCCAGGCCAAGTGCCCTCGCCGCCGCCGGCGACCGATGCGTTCTCCCCAGGCAGAGCGTGCGCTCACGCCAACCTCGTGGTGAATCGCGGCTTCGACTCCAACCACGCGACCGGAGTGCGCGGGGCGGGCACGCCGCCGACGTGCGGTATCGGTGGTGGTGGCGGCGGTGGCGGATAGCCGCCCAGTCCGCCTCGCACCCGACCTATCGGCTGGGCCGTTCCAACGTTTCGTTCTGTCGCGCTCGACTTTCGAGCATCTCCTTGAGGTCCGCCAGGTGTTCGCGGTCGTGGTCCAGATCCACGGCGATGTAATCGAGCACGGTGATCTCACCGAACGTGCGATGACTCCCCGTCCGTGAAAGCCGCTCCGGCGATAGCGCTCGCACGAACTCGAACAGGCGAGCCCTACTCTCGCGCCAATCCACAAGCGAATGACGGAGCTCACGGTCGCTGAAGTCCCAGCCGTCGTTGTCGTAGAACTCGAATGTCGGCTTGGCCCCGGCGGCGATCTGGCGGACGCGAACGAGCACGCACTCGGTCTGACAGGCTTCGAGATGTGCCGCTATGTGGCGGAACGACCAGTGCTCGTCCTTCGGCCGCCAGTCCTGGTCGTCAGCCACCGACTCCAGCAGGCCCGAGATCTCGGTTGTCGTCTCCTCGAGCGCAGGGATCAACTCGGCGAGCCGATTGGGAATCTTTGGGGTGGACATTCTTCGCGCAGGTTAATTGGCAGTAGCGGCAGCGCGCTAGTAGCTGTCCCCGCACGAGGACTGATCTGGCATAAGCGCCTGGGCAAAGAGCACGATGCCGCTGCCGGCCGCTCCCCAGGCGAGCACCGTGATAAACGCGCCGTCCGGAAAATCGTTCACCTTCGCGCCCGCTCGCTCCCAGGCGCCTCGAGCCGATCGCGCATCGTTCGCGTCGAGCGCCGCGCACCGGAGCGGCCGGGTCCCGGGGCCGATCGGGACGAAGACTTGACTCGTCGCCGCGAGGGGCTCGCCGAAGTCTGCAATAGACGTGGTGAATGGCCAGTCGATGGCATCGACGTCGGGCGGCGACCCACCCACCGGCTCCGCTGAGCTCACGACCCGAAACCCGTCGGCGACGTAGGGCCGCGGCGCCTCTACCGCCCAGGCAGTCACAGGGAGCCAAGAGTCCGGCGCGGTGAGACGGGCCGCGAGCGCGTCCAACTGTGTCCGCGCAGGCGACGGCTTGTAGAACACTTCCTCGGACTGCTGCAGGACCGGCGACGACACGGTCACGGTGCGCGCGCCGTTCCACACTCTGAATGCGCGCGCGCTTATGCCATGCGGAACCGGGGACGCCGCCGGAGTGAGCTCGAGACGGACCTCCCGATCGCTGACGAAGAGGCCGGTACCAACCACCTCGTCCCGCAACCGCTGTACTCCCGCGGCGGTCAGCCTGCGCTCGACGAGCGTGCCGTCGGCGGCCCTTGTCACAAAGCGACCATCGACCGTCGCGACCACCACCGGGGCTGGACAGCAAAGCTCTCCGAGCGAGTCGACCCGCACAACGAGATCCGAGGGTTGTACTGCCCGCAATGGAGTGGGAGCGCGTCGCGCGGCCAGGGGCGCGGTGCTCGGCGACGATGTCACGCCCGCAGTTGTGGAGGGTGCTTGCGTCCGACTAGGAACCGCGGTGTCTGTCGAGTTCTGTCTCGGCGAGCTGGCTTCGGGCGAGCAGGCACCCAGAGCGAGTAGGAAGATTGCGGCCGTCGCCGTCGATGCATGGCCGCGCGAACGGATCATCGACCGACTCTAAACGTCGCCACCAAGGACGTCAGTGCCAAGCCGCGTCGTTCCGATTCTTAAGGCGATTTCATGTTCACACCGCACAGCCTGCGTAGCGTCGCCGGAAGATGCATGCGCAGGCTGAGTCGCGTCACATGCTGACCGGCCTGCTCGATCTTGTGACTCTCTCGATCGGCGTCTGCGTGGTGACGTTCCTTTACCTGCCAAGCGTCGTCCTCGCTTTCGCCGTCGGCCGACTGGGAAACGCGACGCTCGGCCACGCTGGCGAGAACACCGCCGTCATCGCGCGGTCTGCGACATTGCGAGGGGACGAGCCAACGCAGGTCGCCGTACTGCCTGACAATGCCGTCATGCTCGAGCGGGTCAGGGCCGCCGGGCGCGAGATGGCGCCGGGCGTGGCGATCGATTTCGCGCTGGGGTCTGGGGTCCCGACGGAACCCTAGCCGCGACGATTCAAGGCGACCAAGCTGAGGAATTCGTGAAGCAGCGTGCCGGCCAGCAGCGAGGTGACTTCACCGTGGTCGTACTGGGGCTGAACCTCGACCAGGTCGAAGCCGATCAGGTCGAGGCCGCGTAGACCGCGCACCAGCCGGAGCGCATCGCGGCTGCTCGGACCCCCAACCTCGGGCGTGCCGGTCCCCGGCGCGAAGCCAGGGTCGACAAAATCGATATCGAAGCTGAGAAAGACCGGACCCTTGCTGACGCGCTCGACCACCTCAGGCAACACCGCATCAACGCCTCTTTCCAAAAGCGACTCGGTCGGAATCAGGTGAATGCCGAGCGCCTGCGCACCGTTCCGATCCTCGGGCCCATAGAGGGAACCTCTGATGCCGAGCTGCACGGCCCTCGCCGTATCGATCAAACCTTCCTCGATGGCTCGGCGACACCACGTGCCGTGGGTGTACCGCTCTCCCCAATAGTTGTCCCAGGTGTCCGTGTGCGAATCGAAATCGATCAGGCCGACCGGGCCGTGCCGCTTGAAGACCGCTCGCAGCTCTCCCAGGGTGATGGAATGGTCTCCGCCAAGAGCGAGCGGAATCACGCCGGCGTCGAGGATGGGCCCGAGCCCGGATTCGATCACGCGGTACGACGCCTCCACGTTTCCAGGTACGACCGAGAGGTCCCCGGCATCGACCGCAGAGACATATTCGAAGATCTCGATCCCCTGCTCGACGTTGTACGGACGCAGCAGCCGCGACGCTTCTCGGATCGCCGCGGGGCCGAATCTCCCCCCGATCCGATAGCTCACCGCAGTGTCGAACGGGATCCCGATGAACGCTGCATCGACCCCGGTCATGTCCGCGACGTTGGGGAGCCGCATGAAGGTGCCGATACCAGTGAATCGCGCGGCCTGCATGGCATCGACCGGCCGGTAGCGCGTCGGCCCAGCTCGCCCACGAGTCTCAGGCACGAGCGAGCTCGGACTCCACTGCTTTCAGGCTCTCCTCGTGGATGATGCCGACGACCTGGTTGCGCAGCTCCGCGAATCGTCGGCCGGTGAGGGTATCGAACGTGCGCGGCCGCGGGATGTCGACCCTGAGAGTCGTCCGGATGCGACCCGGCCGGCTGGTCATCACGTAGATGACGTCTCCCAGAAAGATTGCCTCTTCGATGTCGTGGGTGACAAACAGCACGGTCTTGCGATAGCGCTGCCAGATGTCGGTGAGGAGCTCCTGCATGATCTGTCTGGTCTGCGCGTCGAGGGCACCAAAGGGCTCATCCATCAGCAGCACTTCGGGATCGTTGGCGAGCGCGCGCGCGATCGCGGCCCGTTGCTTCATGCCACCCGAGAGCACTTTCGGATACGCATCGGCGAAGCCATCAAGCTTCATGAGGTGGATCAGCTCGCTCGATGTCTTGCGGCGGTCCGCCGGAGGGACCCTCTTGATCTCGGGCCCGAACTCGATGTTGCGCCGTACCGAAAGCCAGGGGTAAAGCGAGTACGACTGAAACACCATGCCGCGGTCCGCCCCCGGTTCCAAAGTGGGCTTGCCGTTCAGCCGCACCTCACCCTCCGTGGGAGTCACCAGCCCGGCCGCGATCATGAGGAGCGTCGATTTGCCGCAGCCCGAGGGCCCGACGATGCAGGCGAACTGGCCGTCCGGCACCGTGAGCGAGATCCGCTCCAGTGCCTTCACCTCGCCGTGGCGAGTGCCAAAGCGCATCGCGACGTCAGCGATCTGGATCTCGCTCACGCGCGCACCTTCTGCACGTAGGGGAATGCGATTCGATGAATGGCGGCGAACAGGGTGTCCGTGATGAGCCCCAGGACGCCGATGGTGATGATGGCGGCGATGATCCGGTCGGCGCGCAAGTAGCGCTCAGCGATCAGGATGAAGCTTCCGATGCCATGTTCGGCCGCTACGAGCTCCGCGACGATGAGATACGTCCATGCCCATCCCATGGTGATGCGAAGCGCATCGACGACCTCCGGAAACGTCGCCGGGAGGAACACCTTGTAGAAGACCGTCCAGCGGGACGCACCCAGGGTGTAGGCCACGCTCAGCATCTCATCGGGCACGCGATGCGCGATGTCCATCACCATCAAGACCAGTTGGAAGAACACGCCGATCCAGATGATCGTGATCTTTTCGTCCTCCCCGAGGCCCTGCAGCAGGATGAGAAGTGGAATGAACGCGGACGCAGGCATGTAGCGAATGGCGTTGATCGGCGGGTTGAAGAACGAGCGCACGACCTCGAACGACCCCATCAAGAGCCCGAGGGGCACCGCCACCACCGCCGCGAGCAGAAACCCCGCGACGATCCGGAAGGTGCTCCAGCCCACGTCGTTGTAAAAGGCGAGGTTCACCATCATGTCCCACCAGGTCAGCACCACCTGGTAGGGGCTCGGGACGAAGAGTGGGTTCTGCACAAGTGCGGCGAGGAGCGTCCAGACGCCAACGACGAAGACGAAGCTGCCCACCGCCAGGATCGCTCGGGCCCGCCCAGGGATGGCTTGCTTCGGAGTGAGATAGGTACGGACGAAGCCCCGGCTCCGCCGCGGGCGGACCGCAGACGGCGCCGGAGCTACTCGGGCCGCAGGGACCCGGCTCAATTGCGCTCCTCTACAACGAGTTGATGAAGTCGGCGTTCACCGCGTCCGCAGGCTTCACCGGGCTGTCGATCTTTCCCTGGGCCTTCCAGAAATCACCGGCGGCCTTGACGTTGTCATTGATCTTCCCGGGAGAGCTCTTCGTGCCCATGATCTCCTTGCCTTTCGCCAGATCGAACAGCGTGAGCGTCGTCAGATCCGCCTTCACATCATCAGCGGTCTCACTCGTGGCCTTGGCCACGATGCTCAGTCCCTCGGTCGTGTTCTTCTGGAACCAGTCGAAGGCGTCGTAGTAGGCCTTCATGAACTCCTTCACCGTGGCCGGGTACTTGTCGACGAAGTCCTTCCGGAACGCAAAGCTGTCCATGATCAGATCCGGATATTCCTTAGACGAGACCAGGACCCGCCCATCGGTGCGCGCCTTGGCCTTGCTCAGCCACGGCTCCCACGTGACCGCGACGTCTACCTGCCCGGCAACGAAGGCGGCGCCGGCTTCCCCAGACTTCATGTTCTGCTCGCTGACGTCGGAGAGCTTCAAGCCGTTCTTCTGAAGCACCTGTGCCAGGAACCATTCCGACACCGAGCCCTGGTTGACCGCGACCTTCTGCCCCTTAAGGTCCTGCACGGTCTTGATGGTGTTCTTCGCGAGGATCCCATCGCCACCGACCGAGGCGTCGATCGGGAAGACCTCCACCGCGGGCACTCCGTTCGACTGAGCCCGGGCGAAGGCATCGACCGTCGATGCCATCCCCTCGAGCCGTCCGGCCGTCAGCGCGATCAAACGATCGTTGGGGTCCTCGACGTCGGAGAACTTGACGTCGAGGCCGTGGCTCTTCCAGGTCTCCTTGGTGTTCGCGATGTAGATGACCGCGTAGCCCGTCCATGTCGATGACGCGATGTTGATCGTGCCGGTGAACTTGCCGTCTGTGCCGGTCCCAGTTCCGGTTGTACCGCCACAGACTGCGAGCAACAGCCCGAGCACCACGGGAAACACAAAGCGAGATGGACCACACCATCGATTCAACATGCGACCTCTCCCCCGAAGCTTGAGCGCCTTCAACACGGTGGAGCCCGGCGGCGCCCTGCCGGCCTGCGAGCGGCTCATCCTACCGAACACCGGCCCGAAACGGTCAGACCATGGGCGAGGCGCACTGCGTTGCGGTCGGCTCGCCGCGATGCGAAAGCGAATTCATGCGCTGTGTTTGTCCGCGCTGGCTGGACCTGCCATGTCTCGCAAGAACTGGACGAAATCCCACATCGGACGGGCGAGCAGTAGGACCATCAGTAGCTCGTAGACGCCGACCGCTCCGGTGGCGATGGTGACGACAGCGACCGCGATGACCGCTGTGTCGATCGCCGCAGCGCCGACGGCTTGAGCCACGCGAACGCGGACGGCCATTCGCCGCTGCCGCAAGGCGAACATCGGGATCTGGAAAATGACGTACGCGACGACGACGCCGGCTCCCAGCCGAGCCGCGGTCTGAAGATCGTCTGCAATGGTGGCAACGGGAATCGTTATCAGTGCAATGAGAGCGTTCGCCAGACCTACCTCGGCGATTCCACGCAAATGAAACACGTCGACAGTCCGCAACTGGTCGCCGCGGCGGAGCGCCGCCAACAAGCCGGAGAAGCCCGCAAGCGTGACGCTGAGCGCCGCGATCGAAAAGAAGAA
>Ga0209689_1000239_pt1 | contig 35371 bp, 32 predicted proteins | sample GraSoiAngelo_149_FD_187119 | JGI IMG/M metagenome (GOLD analysis project Ga0209689, IMG submission 187119) | Grasslands soil microbial communities from the Angelo Coastal Reserve, California, USA - 14_1009_09_30cm (SPAdes) (version 2) | ecosystem: Environmental > Terrestrial > Soil > Grasslands ... | reverse complement strand
GCCTTCGGGAGCCAGATCCGCTCGTACACGTTCCACCCCTACCAGCTCGTCAAGGACCACCGCACCGGTGTGGAGGTGGGCAACGTGGAGGCGGTGATCGACGGGGACCTCGAGCCCTTCGTCAAGGGCTACCTCCTTTGGGCCCAGGGGCGAGCGGAGTGAGCGAGCAGGCGCCCGGCCGCGAGGTGCACCGTCGGCAGAAGCTCGAGGCCTTGCGCGCGCGGGGCGTCGACCCGTTCGGCACGCGCTACCCGGTCACGCACTGGGCTGGGCCGCTGGCCGCGCGGCTCGGGGGCGCGGGCGAGGACGAGCTGAAGGGCTTCGGCCCCGTCTGCGTCGCGGGACGGATCGTGTCCATGCGGCACCACGGCAAGACGTGCTTCGCCCACCTCCAGGACTACACGGGCCGGATTCAGCTCTATGCCCGGGCCGACCAACTCGGCGACGACTTCGCGCACTTCACCGACGTCGACCTCGGCGATTTTGTCGGCGTGACCGGCGACATGCTCCGGACGCGGACGGGCGAGCTGACGATCGCCGTCAAGAGCTTCACCTTCCTCGGAAAGTCGCTCCGGCCGCTGCCCGAGAAGTGGCACGGCCTCAAGGACGTGGAGACGCGCTATCGGCGCCGGTACGTCGACCTCATCGTCAACCCGGCGAGCCGCGCGGTCTTCCTGCTCCGAAGCCGGCTCATCAAGGCGATCCGTGAGTTCCTCGACGCGCGGGGCTTCCTCGAGGTCGAGACGCCGATGATGCAGCCGATCCCGGGTGGCGCCGCCGCCCGGCCCTTCGTGACGCACCACAACGCCCTCGACGTGGACCTCTACCTGCGGATCGCGCCGGAGCTGTACCTCAAGCGGCTCGTGGTCGCCGGCTACGATCGGGTGTACGAGCTGAACCGCACCTTCCGCAACGAGGGAATGTCGACGCAGCACAACCCCGAATTCACGATGCTCGAGTTCTACCAGGCCTACGCCGACGTCGGGGACCTGATGGAGCTCACCGAGACACTCCTCCTGCACCTGGCCCAGACGCTGCTCGGCCGGACGCGGATGACCTACCAGGAGCACGAGCTGGATCTCACGCCCCCGTGGCGGCGGCTGCCGTTCTTCGCCGCGCTGACGCAGGCCCTCGGGGCGGAGGTCGGGCCGGAGACGCCGGGCCGCCGGCTCCGCGAGCTGGGGGCGGCCCGCGGCGTCGAGCTCGCGGCCGCGGCCGAACGCTGGGAGGCGTGGCCGGAGCTGTTCGAGTCGCTCGTCGAGCCGACCCTCGTCCAGCCGACCTTCGTCGTCGACTTCCCGGTCGAGCTGTCGCCGCTGTCCAAGCGGAAGCGGGACGATCCGCGTCTCGTCGACCGCTTCGAGCTCTTCGTCGCCCAGGGCGAGATCGCGAACGCCTACACCGAGCTGAACGACCCGATCGAGCAGCGCGAGCGCTTCCTCCAGCAGGCGGCGCGCCGCGAGGGCGGCGACGACGAGGCGCACTGGTTCGACGAGGACTTCATCCGCGCCCTCGAGTACGGCATGCCGCCGACCGCGGGCGAGGGGATCGGGATCGACCGGCTCGTCATGCTGCTCACGAACCAGCCCTCCATCCGGGAGGTCATCCTCTTTCCGCACCTGCGTCCCGAGGCCGGGCTCGCCCCCGAGGACGCCGAGCCCGACTCGGGAGGGGCGGAGCCGGCGCCCGGGGACCCGTGACGAACGGGCTGCCGTTCGAGCTCTTCCTGGGCCTCCGGTACCTGCGCGCGCGGGGACAGCGCACGAACCTGTCCCTCTTCGTGTGGATCGGGATCGGCGGGGTCTTCCTCGGCGTGGCGGCGTTGATCGTCGTGCTGGCGGTGATGACCGGCTTTCAGGATGGCATCCGCGACAAGATCATTGCCGCGAACCCGCACATCCTGATCTTCGAGTCGAGCGGCCGCGGCGTCGGCGACGCCGCCGCGCTGGCGGCGCGCGTACGCGGCATGGGGGGGGTGAAGGCGGTCACGCCGTTCGTGCTCCAGCAGGCCCTGTTCACCGCGCCGGGTGGAGCCGCTCAGGGCGGCCTGCTGCGCGGCGTGGACTTCAACGCGGCCGGCATGGCCGCCGACATCCGGTCGCAGCTGCGGGTCGGGAATCTGGCGCCCCTCGCGCGCGGCGAGCCCAGCATCCTGCTCGGCCGGGAGCTGGCGCGTAACCTCGGGGTCGTGCCGGGCGACCTGATCACCGCGATCTCGCCGCAGGGGGCGCTGACGGCCGTCGGCATGCTGCCGCGGATGCGCCGCTACCGCGTGGCGGGGACGATCGAGATCGGCATGTACGAGTACGACTCGACGACGGCCTACGTCGCGCTGCCGGTGGCGCAGGAGTTCGCGGGGCTGGGCGACCGCGTGACCGGCGTCGAAGTGAAGCTCGACGACCCGTTCGCGGCGCGGCAGATCGGCCGGGCGATCGCGACCCGACTCGGCTGGCCCTACTGGGTGCGCGACTGGATGGAGATGAACAAGAACCTGTTCGCGGCGCTCCAGCTCGAGAAGCTCGCCCTCTTCGTCATCGTGACCATCATCGTCCTCGTGGCCGCCTTCGCGATCATCGGGCACCTGGTGCTCCTGGTCGCCGAGAAGCGCAAGGAAATCGGGATCCTGAAGGCGCTCGGCGCGCCAGGGCGGAGCATCACCACCGTGTTCTTCACGGTCGGCATGACGATCGGGGTGGTGGGCACCGTCGCCGGCAGCCTGGTCGGCCTCGGGCTCATGTGGATCCAGAACACGTACAAGATCATCCGGCTCGCCGGCGACGTTTACCAGATCGACTATCTGCCGATGAAGCTGTCGGGCTCGGACTTCGCGCTCATCGTCACGGCGACGCTCGCGATCGCCTTCCTGGCCACGATCTTTCCCGCGCGGCGGGCCGGCGGGCTCGCGCCGGCCGAAGTGCTCCGCTACGAGTAAGGGGCGCGCATGCGGGGCCCCGTGCCGCCAGCGCGGCAGGCCGCCCGGGACTCGGCCGTCGACCGGCCGCCCCCGCCCGGCGGGCCGGTGATGGCCGTCGCCGACCCGCTGCTGGTCGCCGAGGAGCTCGAGAAGGAATACCGCACGGGCCCCGAGGTCGTCCGCGTCCTGCGGGGGGTCAACCTGACGCTCCGGGCCGGCGAGGTGGTCGCCCTCGTCGGGGCGTCGGGCATCGGCAAGACGACGCTCCTCTACATCCTGGGCGCCCTCGACCGCCCGACGGCGGGCCGGGTCCGCTTCGGGGGCGAGGATCTCTTCGCCAGGTCGGAGGCCGGCCTCGCGAGGTTCCGTCGGCAGGAGATCGGCTTCGTGTTCCAGTTCTACAACCTGCTCGGCGAGATGACGGCCCTCGAGAACGCGATGCTGCCCGCACTGCTCCTGCGCAAGTCCGCGCGCGAGGCCCGCGCCCTCGCCGCCGAGGCGCTCCAGGCCGTCGGCGTCGGCGACCGGCTCGGGCACCGGCCGGGCGAGCTCTCCGGCGGCGAGCAGCAGCGGGTGGCGATCGCCCGCGCCCTGATCAACGAGCCGCGGCTCATTCTGGCCGACGAGCCCACGGGCAACCTCGACCCGAAGACGAGCGAGGTCATCTACGATCTCTTCCTCCGCCTGCAGGCCGAGCGCGGGATCGCCTTCCTGATCGCCACCCATAACCAAGAGCTGGCCCGCAAGGCCGACCGGGGATACCGGCTGGTCGACGGGCACGCCCGCCCGTTTGACGCGCAGTTTCACAATCTTCCGGACCAAGTGAAATAAAACGCTAGCGGAGCCCCCTCCCGTGGTCTATACTGGGGGTCGAGTAACTAGCTGTCCGGGAAAGAAAAAGTGTTCAGCTAGGGGCAGGCAACCGGCGAGGGAAATCAGTGTTTGAACGGTTCACCGAGCGAGCGCGGCGGGTCATCATCCTGGCACGTGAGGAGGCGGGCCGGTTCCGGCACGACTTCGTCGGCACCGAGCACATCCTCCTCGGGCTCATCCGGGACGGCGAAGGCATCGCGACGGCGGTGCTCCAGCGGCTCGGGCTCCGCCTCGAGACGGTCAAGGCGGAGGTCGAGCGGGCGCTCGCCGGGTTCCCGAAGACGCTGACGTTCGGCGAGGTCCCCTTCACCCCGCAGGCCAAGCGCGTCCTCGAGCTCTCGATTGAGGAGGCCCGCCAGCTCGGCCACAACTACATCGGCACCGAGCACCTGCTCCTCGGGCTGATGAAGGAAGGCCAGTCGATCGCGGCGAAGATCCTCGAGTCGCTCGGCGCCCGCCTGGACGAGGTCCGCCAGGAGACCTTGGCGCTGCTCGGCGACCAGTACTACCCGCGGCCCAAGAAGCGCTCGCAGACCCCCGTGCTCGACGAGTTCGCCCGGGACCTCACCCAGCTCGCCCGGGAGATGAAGCTCGACCCCGTGATCGGGCGCGAAACCGAGATCGAGCGCGTGGTCCAGATCCTCGCTCGGCGCACCAAGAATAACCCAGTCCTGATCGGGGAGCCCGGGGTGGGGAAGACGGCCATCGTCGAGGGGCTCGCGCAGAAGATCGTCGCCCACGACGTGCCCGACGTCCTCGTCAACAAGCGGCTGCTCCAGCTCGACCTGGGCGCGCTGGTGGCGGGAACGAAGTACCGCGGGCAGTTCGAGGAGCGGCTCAAGGCGGTCATGAAGGAGATCCGCCAGTCCGAGAACGTCGTGCTCTTCCTCGACGAGCTCCACACGCTGATCGGCGCCGGCGCCGCCGAGGGCGCCATCGACGCCTCGAACATGCTGAAGCCCGCCCTCTCTCGCGGCGAGATCCAGACGATCGGCGCCACCACGCTCGACGAGTACCGCAAGTACATCGAGAAGGACGGGGCGCTCGAGCGACGGTTCCAGCCGGTCATCGTCAAAGCCCCGAGCGTGCCCGAGTCGATCGAGATCATCCGGGGGCTCCGGCACAAGTACGAGGCCCACCACCGGGTGAAGATCACCGATCAGGCCATCGACGCGGCGGTGAAGCTTGCCGACCGCTATATCACCGACCGGCAGCTTCCGGACAAGGCGATCGACGTGATCGACGAGGCCTCGTCACGGACCCGGCTCATGGCGCTCACGCCGCCGCCCGAGATCAAGGAGATCGAGAAAGAGATCGAGCGCGTCGTCCGCGAAAAGGACATGTACCTCGAGGCGCAGGAGTTCGAGAAGGCGGCCTCCCTCCGCGAGAAGGAGAAGTTGCTCCGTCACCGCGAGGAGGAGCTGAAGCGCGAGTGGGAGAAGACCAAGGGCAAGGGCACCCAGTCCGTCGGCGAGGACGACATCGAGTATATCGTCTCCCGGTGGACCGGGATCCCGCTGTCGAAGCTCGAGGAAAAGGAGTCGGCCAAGCTCGCCCGCATGGAGGAGGCCCTGCACGGCCGGATCGTCGGCCAGGACGACGCGGTCGTCGCGGTCTCGCGCGCCATCCGCCGCTCGCGCGCCGGCCTCAAGGACGCCAAGCGCCCGGTGGGCTCGTTCGTCTTCCTGGGCCCGACCGGCGTCGGCAAGACGGAGCTCGCGCGCGCGCTCGCCGAGTATCTGTTCGGCGACGAGAACGCGCTGATCCGTGTGGACATGTCCGAGTACATGGAGAAGTTCTCGGTGTCCCGCCTCCTCGGCGCCCCGCCCGGCTACGTCGGCTACGAGGAGGGCGGCGTGCTCACGGAGAAGGTCCGCCGGCGGCCGTACTCGGTCGTGCTGTTCGACGAGATCGAGAAGGCGCACCCGGACATCTTCAACATGCTGCTCCAGGTGTTGGACGACGGGCGGCTGACCGACTCGATCGGGCACGTGGTCGACTTCAAGAACGCGATCCTGATCATGACGTCCAACTTGGGCACGAGCCTGATCGGCAAGCGGACGTCGCCCGGTTTCCTGCAGGAGTCGGATCCGGAGAACTACGAGAAGATGAAGGGGCGCGTCATGGAGGAGCTCAAGCGCGCCTTCCGGCCGGAGTTTCTCAACCGCATCGACGACATCATCGTGTTCCACCCGCTCTCGCTCGACCACATCAAGTCGATCGTGCGGCTCATGATCGAGAAGATTAACAAGCAGCTCCTGGACAAGGACATCCAGCTCGCGCTGACGCCCGCCGCCGAGACCTCGCTCGTCGACAAGGGCTACGACGCCACCTACGGCGCCCGCCAGCTCCGACGGACGATCCAGAAGCACATCGAGGATCCCCTGGCCGAGGCCATCGTGCGCGGCCAGGTGCCCCCCCGGGCGCGGATCGAGGTTGATATCGAAGGGGACAAGTTCGTGTTCCGCGAGGTCCAGCCGGCGGAACCCCCCCTTGAGCTCGCACAGCACTAGTCAGCCGAGCGCACGAGCCCACTTCGTTGACCAGGCCGGGGAGGATCTTTCTCTCCATTTTTTTTGTGTTCCCGGCCGTCGCACCGGCGAGGACCTGGGCCCAAGCGTCGCCGGCGCGGCCGATCGTCATCAAGGACATCACCGTCGAGGGCAACCGCCGCGTGCAGGACGCCGTCATCCTCGGCCGGGTGCAGACGCCGATCGGCGCCCCCTTCAACCCGGACCGCCTGAGCGAGGACCTGCGGGCGATCTACACGCTCGGGTTCTTCGACGACGTCCAGATGCGCGTCGAGGACTTCGAGGGCGGCGTCAAGGTCACGTTCGTCGTCGTCGAGCGCCCCTTCATCCGTGACGTGCAGTTCGTCGGCAACAAGAAGGTCGACACGAACACGCTCCTGGAGAAGGCCGAGCTGAAGCTCGGGAGCGTCTACAACCCGGTCGAGGTCGAGAAGGCCGCCCAGCGTCTCAAGGAGCAGTACGAGGAGGAGGGCTACTTCGAGGTCAAGATCACGCCGGGCATTCAGAAGTTCGCCGACGGCGACGTGCGGGTGACGTTTGGCATCACCGAAGGGCGGCGGATCACCATCGACAAGATCGTCATCACGGGTAACCAGGGGCTGACCGCCAAACAGATCAAGGGGGTCATGGAGACCCAGGAGCGCCAGTACTTCATCCTGCGCGGTACGGTGCAGCGCCAGAAGCTCGAGGACGACGTCGAGCGCATCCTCGCGCTCTACAACAACCACGGCTACCTCCAGGCGCGGGTGGAGTCGCACGACATTACCGTCGACCGGAAGACGGCGCGGGTCACGATCACCCTCAAGGTCGTCGAGGGACCGCAGTTCAAGGTGAAGAGCCTGGACATCACCGGCAACCGGGTGTTGCCGCTCGAGGACATCCGGCGGCAGGTCCTGCTCAAGCCGGGAGACGTGTTCTCCCGGCAGAAGCTGCACGAGACCGTGGACGGGATCACGCGGCTCTACGGCTCGGCGGGGCACGCCTCGGCGGACGTGGCGCCCCTGGTCAGCCAGAATCTCGAAGACCGAACGGTGGCCATCCGGCTCGAGATCACCGAGGGCCCCGAGGTCTACGTCGAGCGGATCAACATCAGCGGAAACGTCCGCAGCCAGGAGAAGATCCTGCGACGGGAGATCCCCTTCGCCGAGGGCGACCTGTTCACGAGCTCGAAGCTCGAGCGCGCCAAGCAACGACTGACTAACCTGGGGTTCTTCGAGACCGTGAGGACCTCGACGTCGCTGGGATCGGACAAATCGAAGATCCTCGTCAACATCGACGTGGTCGAGAAGCCGACGGGGATGTTCAGCGTCGGCGGCGGCTACTCGTCGGCCGACAGCTTCGTCGGCACCGTCGACCTGTCGCAGCGGAACTTCCTCGGGCGCGGCTGGGAGGTCTCGACGCGGTTCCGCGGCGGGGCCGCCGGGACGCAGGGGACGCTGAGCTTCACCGAGCCCTGGCTCTTCGACCGCCCCCTCTCGGCCGGCTTCGACCTCTTCGACTCGCGGCGAATCTTCAGCGACTACGACTTCGAGAGCACGGGCGCCGACGTCCGCTTCAGCCATCCGTTCCTCGACTACGCCCGCTGGTACCTGAACTACCGCCTGACGAACGACCGGATCAGCAACCTCCAGGGCGAGGCGGTCCTGAGCCTGGGCAGCGAGGAAGGCACCCGGGTGACGTCGGCGATCTCGCCCTCTGTCTCGCGGGACACGCGGGACAACGTGTTCACCCCGTCGCGGGGCAACTTCTCGAGCGTGGGCATGGACTTCGCCGGGCTCGGGGGCGACTCCAAGTTCGTGAAGTTCAGCGGCGCCACGAGCGAGTTTCTGCCGATCTGGTTCAACCACATCCTCGCAATGCACCTCGAGGCGGCCCACATTTTCGGCTACGAGGGCCAGAAGGTGCCCCTCTTCGAGCGGTTCTACCTGGGCGGGCCGAACTCGCTCCGGAGCTTCAAGTTCCGCGCCCTGTCGCCGGTCGACGCCAGCGGCGTGAAGACCGGCGGCACCACCCAGGTCCTGGGCAACGTCGAGTACCTCATCCCGCTGCCGTTCAACCTCCGGCTGGCCGCCTTCACCGACATCGGCAACGTCTACGGTTTTAGCACGAAGGTCGATCTGACCAATCTGCGGTACGGGATCGGTGGCGGCCTCCGCTGGATCTCGCCGTTCGGTCCGATTCGGATAGACTATGCCATCAACCCCGATCGACGGCAGGGAGAAAAGCCCGGGGCATTCCAGTTCTCGGTGGGCTCGCCGTTCTAGGAGGCGTCGACATGGGGCACTGGGGGGCGATCAGAATCGCGGCGATGCTGGTGCTGGCGGGTGCGGTCGCGGCGCCCGGGCCCGCGGCCGCGCAGGGCCCGGCGGCGCCGAGCGGAAAGATCGTCGTCGTCGACGTCGCGCGCATCCTGGCGAAGTCGCAGGCCGGCGTGGCGGCGCGCGAGCAGCTCGAGCGCGAGAAGGCCACGATGCAGAAGGAGGTCGATACCCGCCGGAAGGACCTGGAAGCCCTGAAGGACGAGCTGGACAAGAAGGGGCCGCTCATGACGACCGAGGCCCGGAGCCAGAAGCAGGATGCCTTCGAGCGCAAGCGCCGGGACGCGGCGCGCCTGGTCGACGACTTCCAGAAAGAGCTGGAGAAGAAGGAACAGGGCCTGCTGCAGAAGGTGCTGCAGGACATCTCGGGAATCATCGAGAAGCTCGGCAAAGACAAGAAGTACTACCTGATCGTGGAGAAGCGGGGCGCGGCCGTGGTCTTCGCGGCGCCCGAGTCCGACATCACCGACGAGATCATCAAGGCCTACGACCAGGATTCGGGGAGGGGCAAGAAGCCGTAGCGGCGATGGGCGACGGGGCCCGGTACACGCTGCGCGCGCTCGCCCAAGCGCTCGGGGTGCCCCTCGAGGGTGATCCCGACGTCGTGGTGAGCGGCGTCGCTCCGCTCGAGAGCGCGGGCGCCGAGCACATCTCGTTCCTGATCGACCGTCGCCGCGCGACCGCGGCCCGGGCGTCCCGCGCGGGCGCCTTCCTGGTCGCCGTTGACGCACCCCCGCTCCCGGCGCCCGTGCTCCGCGCGGCGGCGCCGAGGCTCGCGCTCGTCCGGCTCCTCGAGCTGTTCGCCGCCGAGGAGCCGGCGCCGACGGGAACCCATCCGACCGCGGTGGTGGAGGCGGGCGCCCACGTGGATCCGTCGGCGAGCGTCGGCGCCTACGCGGTGGTCGAGCCCAAGGCCGTCCTGGGCGCGGGGGTGCGCGTCGGGCCCTTTGTGTACGTCGGGCGCGGCGCCGAGGTCGGCGCCGAGACGATTCTCCACGCCCGCGTCGTCGTCTTGGATCGGGTGCGGATCGGACGGCGGGTGATCGTCCACGCGGGCGCCGTGCTCGGCGCCGACGGCTTCGGCTATGCTCCCGATGCCGGCCGCTACCGGAAGATCCCGCAGATCGGCGGTGTCGTGATCGAAGACGACGTCGAGATCGGGGCCAATACGACGATCGACCGGTCCACGGTCGGCGACACCGTGATCGGGCGGGGGACCAAGATCGACAATCTCGTGCAGATCGCCCACAACGTTCACGTCGGCGCGGACTCGATCATCGCCGCCCAGTCGGGCGTCGCGGGCTCGAGCCGGCTCGGGCGGGGCGTGGTGCTAGGCGGGCAGGTCGGCGTCGCGGATCACGTCACGATCGCCGACGGCGTCGTGGTCGCCGCCCAGGCCGGCGTCATCGGCGACCTGCGGGAGGCCGGCACGTACCTCGGCACCCCGGCGCGGCCGGTCGGCGAGACGAGGCGCGTCTGGGCCGTTACGGTCAAGCTCCCCGAGCTGGCGCGTCGGGTCCGCGAGCTCGAGCGGCGCCTCGAACGCTTCGAGCGGGGCGCCGGGGGCGCCACCGCCGAGGGCGGGGAGTCGCCTGAGCGTGGGTGAGAGCCTCCACCCCACCGCGGTCGTCGACCCCAAGGCCCTGCTGGGGGCGGGGGTCCGGATCGGTGCCTACACGATCGTCGGCCCGGAGGTCGCCCTCGAAGAGGGCGTCGAGGTGGGGCACCACGTCGTGCTCGAGGGGCGCGTGCGCGTGGGCGCGGGAAGCCGGATCGGCCACGGCTCGGTCGTGGGCGCCCCGCCGCAAGATCTGAAGTGGAAGGAGGGGACGCCGTCTGGCGTCCGGATCGGCCGCGGCACGACGCTGCGCGAGTACGCCACGGTCCACCGCGCCACGCGGCCCGACGGATGGACCAGCATCGGCGACCACTGCCTCCTGATGTCCATGTGCCATGTCGCGCACGACTGCCGGCTGGGCGAGGGAGTGATCGTCATCAACTATGCCGGCATCACGGGGCACTGCGAGATCGACGAGTACGCGACCGTCGGCGGCCTGACGGGCGTCCACCCGTTCAGCCGGATCGGCGCCTACGCCTACGTCGGGGGGTGCTCCAAGGTCGTGGCCGACGTTCCCCCGTACACCACGGTCGACGGCGCGCCCGCGCTGGCCCGCGGCATCAACGTCGTCGGACTGCGCCGCGGCGGCATCGGCGCGGCGGACCGGCGCCTGCTGCAGGCGGCGTTCCGCATCCTCTACCGGTCCGGGCTCGCGCCCCGCACGGGCGTCGAGCGCATCCGCGACGAGCTGCCGGCCACGCCGTACATCGTCCGGCTCCTGCAGTTCATCGAGGCGTCGAAGCGCGGCATCTGCGGCCCGCCCCGGACCGGGGCGGCCGTCCCGGACGACGCGCCCGACAGCGAGGGAGAGCGGGTCTTCTGATGGCTAAATCAGAGCGGGTACGCGCGGCGGTCGTGGGGGCGGGCCACATGGGGCAGTACCACACGCTCGTCTACGCCGAGCTGTGGGACGTCGACCTCGTCGGCGTCGTCGACACCGACTTCGAGCGCGCGCGGCGCGTGGCCGCCCAGTACGACACGCTCGCGTTCTCGGACCACCGGGAGCTGATCGGCCGGGTCGACGTGGCGAGCGTGTCCGTCCCCACCGAGGCGCACTTCGCGGTGGCGAAGGACCTGCTCGAGGCGGGCGTGAGCGTGCTCGTCGAGAAGCCGATGACGCCGACCCTGGAAGAGGCGCGCGAGCTGTTCCGGATCGCGCGCGCGAGCGCGGCCGTCCTGCACGTCGGACACGTCGAGCGCTTCAACGGCGCCGTGCAGGAGGTCCGCAACATCGTGGACCGGCCGATCCTCATCGAGTCGCGACGGCTCGGCCCCTTCGTGCCGCGGGTCCAGAAAGACACCGTCGTGATGGACCTGATGATCCACGACATCGACATCGTGCTGGGGCTGGTCGACTCCGAGCCGCGCCGCGTCGTGGCCCTCGGGAGCTCCATGCACTCCGACGTCGCCGACGTCGCCAACGTCCAGATCCAGTTCGGCTCGGGGACACTGGCGATCATCACCGCGAGCCGTGCCACCGAGCAGAAGATCCGCACGCTCGCCATCACCCAGCCCGACGCGTACATCGTGCTGGACTACGCCGACCAGGACATCCGGATCCACCGGCGGGCGGCGCAGGAATACACGCTGAACCGCGAGTCCATCCGCTACCGCCAAGCGTCGTTCGTCGAGCACCTGTTCGTGCACAAGGACAACCCCCTGAAGCTCGAGATCCTCCACCTGATCCGCGCCATGCGCCGCGCCCGCGAGACGGGCACGGTGGAGCTGCCCGAGAGCGACGACATCCGCTCGCTCGCGGTCGCGCTCGAAATTGAGCGGATGATCCGCGAGGGGCAGGGCGAGCTGGCCTGGCCGCAGCACCTTCCGTGGAGCGCGCGCTCGGCCTGATGTGCGGGGCCGGCGCCCTGCCGGCCCGCGTCGCCCGGGAAGCGAAGCGGCGCGGGTTCCGCATCGTCGCGTTCGCGTTCGGGGAGACGCCGGGCCTCGACGGCGCGGTCGACCGCCTCGTCCCCTCGAGCGTCGCCGACATCGCCGCGGTCCTCACCGGGCTCCGGGCCGAGCGGGTCTCCGCCGCCGTCTTTTGCGGGCGGCTCGCCGCGCAGGAGCTGCTGCAGGCGCGTGGCGACGCGGCCGGCGAGGCGATCGTCGCGCGCGGCGGGGGCGGGCTCAGCGACGCCGGCCTCCTCCAGGGCGTGCTCGGCACCCTCACGGACCTCGGGATCGAGGTGCTCGACCAGCGCCCGTTCTACGGGGACTGGATCACGCGCGCCGGTCCCCTCGGAGGGCGAGACGCGACGGCGGCCGAGGAGGTCGACGTCGCCCGCGGCTTCCGGATTGCGCGGCGGCTGGCCGAGTCCGGAGTGGGCCAGACGGTCGTGGTGCGGCGGGGCCGCGCCGCCGCCGTCGAGGCGAGCGAGGGAACGACGGAGACGATCCGCCGCGGGCTCGGGCTGGCGGGGCCGGGCGCGGTCGTGGTAAAGGCCGTCGCCCCTGACAACGACTATCGGTTCGACGTGCCCTCGGTGGGGCCCGAGACGCTCGAGGTGATGGCCGCCGGGGGTGCCACGGCGCTCGCGATCGAGGCGGGTCGCGTGCTCGTCCTCGAGCGGGAGCGCGCCGTCGAGATCGCCGATCGCCATGGCATGGCGTTCGTCGGCGTGGCGGGTGATCGGGACGGCGAGGCATGAGACGGGGGCCGTCGAGCGCGGCGCCGTTGCGGGACCCGGCCAGGGAATCCAGCAGGGCCGGGGCGGCGGCGCCGGCGGGGAGCGACGGGCCCGGGATCATGCTGGTCGCCGGCGAGGCGTCGGGCGACCTGCACGGGGCAACCCTCTGCGGCGCCCTCGCCGAGCTCGCGCCCGGCTGGCGGCTCTTCGGCATGGGCGGGGCGCGCATGGCGGCGGCGGGCATGGACGTGCTCGTCGACGTGACCGCCCACGCCGTGGTGGGCGGGAGCGGGGCGGTGGGGCGCTTGCCGATGCTCTACGGCGCTTACCGACGCCTCGTCCGCCGGCTCGAGACCGCCCCACGACCCCGGGCGCTCGTGCTGATCGACTTCCCTGAGTTCAACTTCCGGCTGGCGCGCGCCGCCCACCGCGCCGGGGTGCCCGTCGTGTACTTCATCCCCCCCCAGATCTGGGCGTGGCGCGCGGGACGCGTCCGGACGATCGCGCGGCTCGTCACGCGGGTGCTCGCCGTATTTCCGTTCGAGGTCCCGCTCTACCGCGCGGCCGGGGTGCCCGTCGACTTCGTCGGCCACCCCCTCGTCGACAGCCTGCGCGGCGCGCCCTCGCGCGCGGCGGCCCGCGGGCGGCTCCGTCTTGACACGGACGCGGTCGTTCTCGGGTTGCTTCCCGGCAGCCGCGCGAAGGAGGTCGAGCGGCTCCTGCCCGCGCTGCGCGACGCCGCTCTTGAGCTGACGCGCGCGCGGCCCGGCGTCCGCTGCCTGGTCGGGCTGGCGCCGACGGTGGACCGGGCGCGGGTCGCCGGCCTGCTGCGGGGCGCGCCGGGGATCGAGATCGTCGAGCACGACGCCCGGGCGGTGATGGCGGCCGCGGATCTGCTCCTGGCGGCGTCGGGCACCGTCACCCTGGAAGCGGCGCTCCTCGGGACGCCGATGATCATCTGCTACCGGCTCTCCCAGCTCTCCTTCCGGCTGTCTCTACTGCTGATCCGCGTGTCGTGGATCGGGCTGCCCAACATTGCCCTCGCCCGCACGGTCGCCCCCGAGCTCTATCAGGACACCGTGACCGGCCCGCGCCTGGCGCGGGAGGCGGAGCGGCTGCTCTCGGATCCGTCGGCGCTCGCCGCGCAGCGGGCCGCCTTCGCCGAGCTCCACGGTCGGTTCGGGCCCCCCGGCGTCGGGCTGCGGGCGGCGCGGTCCGTGCTCCAGGCCGCGGGCGCGGGTCCGTGACCGTCTCCAGGTGGGATCGCCTCATCGCGCGCGCGCTCGCCCCGCTCGGGGCCGTCCTCGTCCGCCTGCTCGGCCGCACCATGCGGATCACCGTGCTCGGCGATCCCCAGGTCGCGCCGCTCTGGGCGACCGCACGCCCGCTCATCTACGCGGTTTGGCACGGCCAGATTCTGATGATGCCGCTCGTGACCGAACGGCTACGCCAAGCCTGGGGCGCCCGCCCCGTCCACGTGCTGACCAGCGCCTCGCCCGACGGCGAACTCCTCGCGGAGTTCGTGCGCCGCTTCGGCTTCGGCGTGATCCGCGGCTCATCGAGCCGGGGCGGCGCGAGTGCCCTCCGCCAGCTCGCGCGACGGGTCCGCGCGGGCGTCGACGTCGTCGTCGCGCCCGACGGGCCCCGGGGCCCGCGCGCCCGGGCGCAGGCCGGCGTGATCGTGCTCGCCGAGCTGACGGGTGCGCCGCTCGTCCCGGTCGCCTTCGTCGCCGAGCCCGCCTGGCGGCTCGGGAGCTGGGATGGCTTCGAGATTCCGCGGCCGTTCGGGCGCGGCGCGCTCGCGTTCGGGGCGCCGCTGCCGGTACGGGGACGTGACCGCGAGGTGGCGCGGAAGGACCTCGAGTCGGCGCTCGCGCAACTCGGCGAGGCGGCGCGGAACGCGGTAGGCCGGCGGTGAGGCGGCTCGCCTACGTGACCTACACCTTGGCCCTCCGTCTCCTGCTGCTCGGCTACGTGCCGGTCGCCGTCTGGCGGCGCCTCGCGCGCGGCGTCCCGATCCACCTGCGCGAGCGCCTCGGCTTCTATCGGGACGTCCCCGACCCCCCCAGGACCGCCTGGGTGCACGCGGTGTCGGTCGGCGAGATGCTCGCGGCGGTGCCGATCGTCGAGGAGCTCTGCCGCCTCCACCCCGAGCTGCCGATCCTCGTGACGACCGTGACCGAGACGGGCGCCGGGGTCGCGCGCCAGCGGCTGGCGCGCCTGGCGATCCATCGCTACTTCCCGCTCGACCTGCCGGGCGCGGTGCGGCGGGCGATTGCCCACAACCGGCCGCAGCTCTTCGTGGTGCTCGAAACGGAGCTCTGGCCGAACCTCTTCCGCGCGCTCGCCGCTCGCGGCGTGCCCGTCATGATCGCCAACGGACGTATCTCCGACCGTTCCTACCGGCGCTACCGGCTCGCGCGGGCGTTCATGCGGGGCCTGCTCGAGACGGTGGCGGTCTTCGGCATGCGCTCGGACGAGGACGCGCGCCGGATCATCGGCCTCGGCGCGGCGCCCGAACGCGTGTTCGTGACGGGGAACGTCAAGAACGACGCGCCCGCGGACGACGGCGCCGCGCCGGCGCTCTGGCGGCGGCTGCTCGGCCTCGCGCCCGGTGCCCCCGTGTGGATCGCCGGCAGCACGCATCGCGGCGAGGAGCCGATCGTGCTGGACGTCCACGCCCGCCTGCGCGAGCGCCACCCGGGCCTCGTCCTGATCGTCGCCCCCCGGCACCCGGAGCGTGTCTTTGAGGTCGAGCGGCTCGTCCGCGAGCGGGGCCTCCCGGTCGTGCGGCGGAGCGAGCTGCCGAAGGGCCGGACGGACGGCGCGACCATCATCCTCGACACCGTGGGCGAGCTGGCCCAGCTCTACCAGCTCGCCGACGTGGTGTTCGTGGGCGGAAGCCTGGTGCCGTCGGGGGGCCACAACATGGTCGAGGTCGCCCTGCGGCGGAAGCCCGCGCTCTTCGGTCCCCACACGACGAACTTCCGCGAGAGCGCCGAGCTCCTGGCGGGCAGTGGCGGCGGCCTCGTCGTCCGGGACGCGGCCGAGCTCGAGCGGGAGCTGGCGCGGCTCCTCGGCGATCCCGCGCTCCGGGCGACGATGGGCGACGCCGGGTTGGCGGCGGTCGCCGCCCGGCAGGGCGCGGTTCGCGAGACGCTCGCCTTGATCGACCGCTTTCTCGTCCAGTCGGGCGGCGCGGGTGAGTAGCCTGACTCGCGCGGTGCGGGCGCGCCTCGTCCACGAATGGGAGCGTGGCGGCAGCGCGGGCGGCGCCCGGGCGCTCGCGGGCGGCTACCACGGGCTCCTCCGGGCACGCGAGTGGCTCTACGATCGGCGGATCCTCACGAGCCGGCCGCTGCCCTGCGCCGTGATCTCCATCGGCAACCTCACGCTCGGCGGCACGGGCAAGACGCCCGCCGTCGAGTACGCGGTGCGCACGCTGGCCGCGCTCGGCGCGCGCCCGGCCGTCGTCAGCCGCGGCTACGGTCGCCGCTCGACGGGGGTCCGGGTCGTCGCCGACGGTCGCTCGGTCCTCCTCGAGCCGCGGGACGCGGGGGACGAGCCCTTCCTACTCGCGCGCCGGCTCCCCGGGGTGCCGGTGGTCGTCGGGGCCAACCGGTACGAGGCGGCGCGCCTGGCCCTGCGCCGCTTCGGCGTGTCGGCGGTCGTCCTCGACGACGGCTTCCAGAACCGGAGCGTCGTGAAGGATCTGGAGATCGTCCTCGTCCGCGCCGAGAACCCGTGGGGCAACGGACGCCTGTTCCCGGCTGGCCCCCTGCGCGAGCCGGTGGACGCTCTCGCGCGGGCCCACCTGATCGTCGTGAGCGGCGCCGCCGGACCCGATGCGGTCGCGTCAGTGGCCGCCGTGGCCGCCCGGCACGCGCCGGGGGTGCCCGTCCTCGCCGCCGAATACGAGCCGGTCGAGTGCTGGGAGGCACGGCGGCTCACGCCGGAGCCGGCGCGAACGCTCACGGGCAAGCGGCTCCTGGGCTTCGCCGGCATCGCCTGGCCCGACGACTTCCGTCGGACGCTCGCGGCCCTCGGCGTGGACCTTGCGGGCTTCGCGGCGTTCCCCGACCATTGCTGGTATGGGCGCGGGGATCTCGACCGGCTCGCCGCGCGCGCCGTCGCCGCGGGCGCGGAGGGGCTCGTGACGACGGAGAAGGACTGGGTCCGGCTGAGCAGCCTGCCCCCGTCGCGGCTGTCCCTCTGGGCCCTCGGCGTCCGCTTCGTCCTGCGCGCCGGCGCCGACCTCTGGCGCGAAGCGCTCGCGCGCCCGCGCCGATGAACGTTCTCGTGCGCCTCCCGAACTGGCTCGGCGACACCGTCATGGCGCTGCCGCTCCTGCGCTCGCTCCGGGCCGGCCTTGCGCCGTCGGATCGGATCGTGGCCATCGGCCCGTGGGCCTGGCTGGTCGCCGGACAGGAGCTGGCCGACACGTGGGTCGGCTATCCGCGGGCGTGGACGGGGCGCCTGCGCGCCCTCGAGGCCGTCCGGCCCTTCTGCCCGGATCTGGCCCTCCTCCTGCCCAACTCGCTTGAGTCGGCGCTGACCGCCCGCTACTGGCGCGCGCGACGGCGGATCGGCTACGACACCTCCGGCCGCGGGATCTGGCTCACCGACCGTCTGCCGCTTCCCTCGCCCCGGCGCCATCAGATCGACGAGTATCTGGGGCTCCTGGGGCCGCTCGGGATTGCGCCCGCCGGGGCGGAGCCCGCGCTTCGTCGGCTCCCCGCCGCGGCGAGCGAGACCGAGGTGGCGGAGCTGTTGGTGCGGTGCGGCGCCAGCCAGGCGCCGCGAGTCGGCGTCCATCTCGGTGCCGCTTCCGGCTCCTCGAAGGTCTGGTCCGCCGACCGTCTCGCGTCGCTCTGCGCCCGGCTCGCCGGCCACGGGGTGACCGCGCTGCTCCTCGGCACGGCGGCCGACCTAGCCCTCGAGCGTCGCGTCCAGGCGGGCGCCGGCTCGGCGATTCCGTCGCTCGTTGGTCGAGATCGTCCGGCACTCCTCCCCGCGCTGCTCGGCCGCCTGGACACCCTCGTGAGCGGCGACACCGGGACCGCGCATCTGGCCGCCGCCCTCGGCACCCCGGTGGTCGCGCTGTTCGGCCCCACGGACCCCGCGCTCTCGGCCCCACGGGGCCCCGCGACCATCATCGCCAAGCAGGTCCCGTGCGCGCCCTGCTTCCTGGGCCGCTGCCCGATCGACCACGTGTGCATGCGGGCGATCGGCGTCGACGAGGTCGCCGACGCGGTGCTCGCGCGCCTCGGATTACGGGCGCCGGCCGCGACGCTGGCATCGGAGACCCGAGGGGCGGACGGCGACGCGGGCGGGCGGGCCGCGGGCCGGGACTGGCTCCGGCCGCGCGACGGCTAGTCTCGTGCCGCTCACGGTTCTCCATACCGAATCCTCCCTGGGCTGGGGCGGGCAGGAGGTGCGAATCGTCACCGAGGCCACCTGGCTACGCGAGCGCGGCGTGCGCGTCGTGCTCGCCGCCCAGCCGGGGAGCCGGGTCCGGGAGGAGGCCCGGCGGGTCGCCCTGGAGACGGCGGAGGTCGCTATGCGGGGGGCGTGGGACGTGCCCGCTGTCCTCCGGCTCGCGCGGGTCATCCGGCGGGAGAAGGTCGACCTCGTCCACACCCACAGCTCGGTCGACGCGTGGGTGGGCGGCGCGGCGGCGCGGCTCGCGCGGGTGCCCGTGGTGCGCTCCCGGCACGTGTCGATCCCGATCCGCGCCGGTCTCAACCCGGTCTACACCTGGCTCGCCGATCGCGTCCTGACGAGCGGCGAGGCGATCCGCGCGCTCGTACTCGCCGGGGGCGTCCGCCCCGAGGCCGTCCGCGCGGTCGCCGCGGGGGTCGACCTGGCCCGGTTCACGCCGGGGGAGCGAAGCGAGGCGCTGCTGCGCGAGTTCGGTCCCGCGCGTCCGGTGATCGGCTCGATCGCGATGTTCCGGGGCTCGAAGGGGCACCCGCATCTCCTCGACGCGTTCGAGCGGCTCCGGCCCGAGTTCCCCCAGGCCCGGCTCGTGCTGGTCGGCGACGGGATCCGGCGGGCGTGGGTCGAGGAGCTCGCCCGGGGGCGCGGCCTCGCGCCCGCCGTCTGCTTCCCCGGCTTCCGTCGCGATGTGCCGGAATTGCTCCGGTTCATGGACTGCTTCGTCCTCGCGTCCATCCGGACGGAGGGCGTGCCGCAGTCCTTGCTCCAGGCGATGGCGGTCGGCGTCCCCGTCGTGGCGTCGGCGGTCGGCGGCATCCCGGAGGTGCTCGCTGACGGCGAGACGGGGCTCCTGGTCCCCCCCGAGGATCCGGCCGCGCTGGCCGCGGCGCTTGGCGCGGTGCTGCGGCACCCCGTGGCCGCCCGGCGGCGCGCGGCGGCGGCGCAGGCGCTCGTGGCGCGGCGGTACTCCCGCGACGGCTGCGTCGACCGGCTGCTCGCCCTCTACGGAGAGCTCGGGTGACGATCCTCCAGCTCGCCGCCAACCGCTGGTGGACGGGAAGCGCGGACTCGATCGTCACGCTCTGCCGCGGGCTCCGCGAGCGCGGGCACCGGGTCATGCTCGCGATGATCCGAGGCGATCGCTTCGAAGCGAAGGCGCGGGAGGCGGGGATCGAGCCCTTGACCGCGGTCACGCTCGAGGCCAAGCGGTCGCCCGTCGGGATCGTGCAGGACGTGCTCGCCCTGGGGCGGCTGATCGGCGACGAGGGCGTCGAGCTGGTGCACGCCCACCACTCCCACGATCACTGGCTGGCGGCGGTCGCCCGGCCGCGCGCCGCGCTCGTCCGGACGTTCCACAACGCGCAGGGGGTCCGGGCGGGCTTGCCGAGCGCCTGGCTCCACGCGCGTACCGCGGGGTCGATCGCGGTGAGCGCGTCGATCGAGGCGCGCTGCCTGCTGGCCGGGCTGCCGCGCGAGCGGCTCTGGCACGTGCCCGGCGTCACGGACGTCGCCCGCTTCGCGGGGCCGCGCGACGGCCGGGCGATCCGGGAGGAGTTCAAGGTGGGCGGCACCCCGCTGGTCGGCTGCGTGGCACGGCTCGCACCGAAGCGCGGGCACGCGACGCTCATCGCCGGGTTCCAGGAGCTCTTACGGCAGCTGCCCGAGGCCCGCCTGCTGCTGGTCGGAAAGGGGGAGTCGCGCTCCGCGCTCGAGGCCGACGTCGCGACTCAGGGGCTCGCCAACCGCGTGCTCTTCGCCGGCTACCGCGATCGCGACCTGCCGGGGGTCCTGGCGGCACTCGACTGCTTCGTGCTCATGGCGGCCGGCTCCGACGAGAGCTGCCGGGCCGTCCTCGAGGCGATGGCCGCGGGCTGTCCCGTCGTCGCGCGCCGGGTCGGGGCGTTGCCGGAGACGATCGTGCACGGCGAGACGGGCCTACTGCTCGACGACGACCGGCCCGAGACGATCGCCCGCGCCCTCGCGGCGGTGCTCCGGGACCCCGGGCGGGCGCGCGCGATGGGTGCGGCGGGGCAACGGCGCGCCCAGGCGGAATTCACCCCCGCGCGCTACGTCGACGCGGTCGAGCGGATCTACCGGACCGTGCTGGATCGCGTCTGAAGATCTCGGTCCTCGCCTTTGATCTCTCGGACAACGCCACCGGGCGCGCCGACCTGCTCGCGCGGCTCCTGGCGGGCCGCTACGAGGTGGAGGTCGTCGGCCCGCGCTTCGGCCCGGACGTGTGGAAGCCGGCGCAGGCGGGTCTGATCCCCCAACGGTCCGTGCCCGGGGCGCGCTACCCCGTGTTCGCCGCGCGGCTGCCGGCACTGCTCCGCGCGATCGGGGGCGACCTCGTCTACGCGTCGAAGCCCCGACCGACGAGCTTCGGCCTCGGGCTCCTCAAGCGGCTCGTGGCGCGGCGGCCGCTGCTGCTCGACATCGATGACTGGGAGCTCGGTTTCTTCTACCGGTCCGGGGCGTGGGGGCGCCTGGGCCGCTCCCTGAACCTCGCCAACCCGAACGGGCTTCCCTGGACCTGGCTGATGGAACGGCTCGTCCCGCTGGCCTCGGGACTCACGGTCGCGTCGCGCTTCCTCGAGGCGCGCTTCGGCGGCACGCTCCTCCCCCACGTGCGCGACACCGAGCTCTGGGCGCCCGGGCGCTTCGACGCCGCGGCGGGGCGGGCGGCGCTCGGCGCGGGAAACCGGCGGATCGTCATGTTCCTCGGCACCGCGCGGGCGTACAAGGGGGTGGAGGACCTCGTGGCGGCCGTCCGCCTGCTCGGACGCGCGGACGTCGTGCTGGCGCTGGTCGGTGCCGGCCGCCGCTGGGCCCAGGGGTCAGAGGTGATCGCGACCGACCCGATCCCCTTCGACGACGTCCCGCGCTACCTCGCCGCCGCCGACGTGGTCGCGGTCCCCCAGCGCGCGACGAGCGACACCGTGGGTCAGGTGCCGGCCAAGATCTTCGACGCGCTCGCGCTCGCCCGTCCCGTCGTGTCGACGCGCGTTTCGATGATCCCCGAAGTCCTCGACGGCTGCGGCCTCGTGGTCCCGCCGGGAGACCCGCCGGCGCTCGCGGCGGCGATCGGACGGTTGCTCGACGATCCGGCACTCGCCCGCGAGCTCGGCGCCCGCGGGCGCGTCCGCTGCGAGGCGCTGTATAGCTTCGCCGCCGCCCGCGCGCGGCTCTTCCCGCTCGTCGAACGGGTCGCCGCCGCCGGGCGCCCGTGAAGCTCGCGCTCATCTCGCGTCCGTTCGTCTACCACGGCGGCGTGGAGACGGCCACGGCCGGGCTCGTCGGCGCCCTCGTCGCGCACGGTCACGACGTGCATCTCTACAGCCCGCCGGGGCAGCTGCCGCTGCCGGGGGTCGTGGGCCACCGCCTCCCGGTCGTGCGTGCGCCGTCCTTGGCGCGGGCGCTCTGGCTGCCGCTCGCGGTGGCGCGGGCGGTGCGCGCGGCCGACTACGACGTCGTGCAGAGCCACGAGCGCACGCTGTCACAGGACATCTATCGGGCGGGGGAGGGATGCCACCGCGCGTACCTCGCCACCCGCGGGGGACCCGGCGCGAGCCCCTACCATCGGCTCGTCATGGCCCTCGAGCGCCGCATCTTCGCGCGGACGCCGCGCATCGTCTCGATCGCGCGGTGCGGGCGGGACGAGATCGCGCGGCTCTACGGCGTGCCCTCGGCGCGGCTCCGGGTCGTCTACAACGGTGTCGACCTGGAGCGCTTCCATCCCGACAACCGCGGGCGCCACCGCGCGGGCACGCGCACCGAGGTCGGGGTTCCGCGGGAGGCCTGGGTCGTGCTGTTCGTGGGGAGCGGGTTCCAACGCAAGGGGCTCCGCTTTCTCATCGAGGCGCTCGGCGGGCGCGGCGAGGCCAGGAGCTGGCTGATCGTCGTCGGCAAGGGCGACCCGCGGCCCTACCGCCTGCTCGCCGAGCGGGCCGGCGTGGCGTCGAGGGTCGTCTGGGCGGGCCCGCGGTCAGACGTCGAGCGCTGGTACGGAGCCGCCGACGCCGTCGCCGTGCCGTCGCTCTACGAGCCGTTCGGCAACGTGCATCTCGAGGCCCTGGCCTCGGGGGTGCCGGTCGTGGCGAGCACGGTCGCCGGCGGCGCCGAGGTGATCGAGGTCGGCCGCAATGGCGCGCTCGCCGGGCCCGGGGACCCGGCGGCGATCGGGCGCGCCCTCGACGAGCTCCGCGGCCAGCCGTGGCCCCGGCTGAGCCTGGCGGCCCGCCAGAGCGCGGAGCCCTTCACCTACGCCGCGGAGCTCGCCGGCTACGAGCGGGTTTACCGGGAAATCCCGGCCGCAAAGCAGGATTTTCGTTGATCAATCGGGCCGTGCACATTACACTCTCGATCAGTGGGAAAGCCGGCCGTTTTCGTCGACCGCGACGGTACCCTCACCGAGGAGCTCGGCTACGTGAATCATCCCCGCCGCCTCCGCCTCCTGTCCGGGACGGCCGAGGCGATCCGGCGCCTGAATCGCGCGGGAGTTCCGGCCGTGATGGTGACGAACCAGAGCGGCGTGGCGCGCGGATACTTCAGCGAGGAGGTGCTGACCGCGGTGAACGCGGCGCTCGTCGCCGCGCTCAAGGGACAGGGCGCGTACCTCGACGGGCTCTACGTCTGCGTGCATCACCCGCGGGAGGGCTCGCCGCCCTTCCGGGCCGAGTGCGACTGCCGAAAGCCCGAGCCCGGGCTCCTCGTCCGCGCCGCGAGCGACCTCGACATCGACCTCGGCCGCTCGTGGATGGTCGGCGACAAGCCCTCGGACATCCTTGCCGGCCACCGCGCGGGCGCCCGCACCGCGCTCGTCCTCACGGGCTACGGCCTCGGCGAGTGGGAATACCGTCGGGCCGCGTTCCCCGTCCCGCCGGACTGCGTGGCCGAGGACCTGCTCGATGCCGTCGGCCGGATCCTCGGAGCGGCCGGCGCGTGACCTCCGACCGCGCGCGCCTCCGGGAGGCGATCACCCGCTTTCCGTCCAAGTCGGTCGTCGTGGTGGGCGACCTGATCGTCGACGAGTATCTCTACGGCAAGCCGGCGCGGATCTCGCGAGAAGCGCCGGTCCTCATCCTGCGCTTCACCGAGCGCGAGGCGCGGCTCGGCGGCGCCGCCAACGCCTCTCACAACGTGCACACGCTCGGCGCGCGGGTCGTCCCGATCGGGGTCGTGGGGAGCGACGCTGCGGGCGAGGAGATGTTCGCGCTGCTCCGGGCGGCGGGGATCCCGACCGACGGCGTCGCCCGCGAGCCCGGCCGGCCGACGCCGATCAAGACGCGCATCATGGCCGGCGGCTACCGGTCCACCCGGCAGCAGGTCGTCCGCGTCGATCGCGAGCCGCCCGCGGGCCCCGAGCCCGCCACCGAGGACGCGCTCTGCGCGCGGCTCGCCGCGCTCGCGCACGGCGCCGACGCCATCATCGTCTCGGACTATGGCTACGGCGCCGTGACGCCACGGCTCTACCACGAGGTGCAGGCCCTCGCACGGCAGACGGGGGCGATCGTGACGGTGGACAGCCGGTACGAGCTGCCGCGCTTCCGGGGCGCCACGGCGGCGACGCCGAACGAGCCCGAGGTCGAGTCCCTCACGGGCATGGCGGTCGACGACGAGCTCACGCTGGAGAAGGCGAGCCGCCAGCTCCTCGACCGGCTCGAAACGCGCTACCTCCTGGTGACGCGCGGCAGCCGGGGCTTGGCGCTCATGGAGCGCGAAGGCGGGGCCACGCTGATCCCGGTCTTCGGCAGCGACGAGATCGCCGACGTCACCGGGGCCGGCGACACGGTGATCAGCGCGTTCACGGTCGCGCTCGCGGGGAGCGCCCGGCCGGTCGAGGCGGCGCAGCTCGCCAACATCGCCGGCGGCATCGTCGTGATGAAGCGCGGCACCGCGACGGTCGACCGCCGGGAGCTGCTGGAAGCGCTCGCGCACGGGCGGCCGCGGAGGCCGGGCCACGACGCCTGATCGCTCGCCTGGTGCCGGAGAGCCCGTGAGCCTCGCCGCCCGGGACCGGCTCGCGCGCCCGCCCCGGGGCCAGGTCCGCGCCCGCGCCGCTGCCCTGCTCGACCCGGAGGAGGCGGCCGCGCTCGCCGCGCGCCTTCGCGCCGAGGGCAAGCGGATCGTGCTCGCCAACGGGTGCTTCGACCTCCTCCACGTGGGCCACGTCCGCTACCTCGCCGCGGCCCGGCAGCTCGGCGACGTGCTCTTCGTCGGGCTCAACGGGGACGCCTCGGTCGGGCGCCTCAAGGGGCCGGGCCGCCCGCTCGTGCCGGCGGCCGAGCGCGCCGAGATCCTGGCGGCGCTCCAGTGCGTGGACCACGTGGTCCTGTTCGACGAGGAGACGGCCGACGACCTCGTCCGGCGGCTCAGGCCCCACGTGCACGCCAAGGGCACCGACTACGCCCTGACGACCGTGCCGGAGCGCCAGACCGTCCGGGCGGCGGGTGGGTCGGTCGCAATCGCCGGCGACCCCAAGACTCACGCCACCCGCGATCTCATCCGGCTGGTCCTCGAGCGGTTTGGGAAGTCCCGCGAGTGAACATCGCGATTGTCAAGCTTTCCTCCCTCGGCGACGTGATCCACGCGCTCCCGGTGCTGGGGGCGCTGCGGGCGGCCCGGCCCGAGGCGCGGCTGACCTGGATCGTCGAGCTACGGGAGTCCGCCATCCTGCGGGACCATCCGGAGCTGGACGCGGTCATTCCGGTGGACACGCGGCGCTGGCGCGGGATGCTCCTGTCGCCGCGCGGCCTGGCGCGCGTCGGGGGTGACCTCCGGGATCTGCGCGGACGGATGCGGCAGGCGCGCTTCGACGTCGCGATCGACCTGCAGGGGTTGATCAAGAGTGGGCTCCTCACCGCGCTGACGGGAGCGCCGCTCCGCATCGGGTTCGCGGCCACGCGCTGCTGGGAGCCGCTGAACGCGCTCTTCACCAACCGCCGCGTCCGGCCGCCGGCGCGGGCGCGGCACGTCATCGACCAGTACCGGTCACTCCTGGCGCCGCTCGGCGTCAGCGCGGGCGCGGTGTCCTTCAGGATCCCGACGAGCGCCGCCGCCGAAGCGCGGATGGACGAGTTCTTCGCGGCGCAGGGGCTCACGCCCCGCGAGCATGTGGTGGCGCTCTGCCCCGGTGCCCGGCGCCCGAACAAACGCTGGCCCGTCCACCACTTTCGGACCCTGGCCGATCGCCTGAGCGGCGACACCGGGGCGCGCGCCCTCGTGGTGTGGGGGCCCGGCGAGCGGGACCTCGCCAGGGGGATCGCGACCGGACTGTGGTCGCGACCCGTCCTCGCGCCGCCGACGGACCTGGACGAGCTCGGCGCGCTGCTGCGTCGATGCTCGGTCCTGATCGCCGGCGACACCGGCCCCCTCCACCTCGCGGCGGCGGTCGGCACCCCGGCGGTGGGGCTCTTCGGACCCACGCCCGCCGAGCGCAACCGCCCGTGGGGGCCGCGGGGCCGCGGCCTGCAGAGCCCGGACGGGCTGATGGCGTCGATCGCGCCCGACGCCGTCCTCGACACCGCGGTCGAGTTCCTCTGATGCCGCACCTGTCGGTCTGCGTCATCACGTCGAACGAGGAGGAGCGGCTCCGCCCGTGCCTGGAGAGCGTCGCCTGGGCCGACGAGATCGTGGTGGTCGACGCCGAGTCGTCCGACAAGACGGTGGTGGTCGCCCGCGAGTTCACCGACCGCGTGCTGGTCCGCCCCTGGCCGGGGTTCGCCGCCCAGAAGAACTTCGCGATCGAGCAGGCGACCGGCGACTGGATCCTCTCGCTCGACGCCGACGAGCAGGTGACGCCGGAGCTCCGGCAGGAGATCCTGCGGGTGCTGCGGGCGGGCGGCCCCGCGGTCGGGTACTCCGTCCCGCGGCGCAACATCTTCTGGGGGCGGTGGATCCGGCACGGGCGGCTCTACCCGGACTGGCAGCTCCGGCTCTTCCGGCACGGCCGCGGCCGGTTCGTCGACCTCGAGGTGCACGAGTCCGTGCGCGTGGAGGGCCCGGTGGGCCGGCTCGCGGCGCCGCTGCTGCACGCGAGCTACCGCGACCTCTCCGACTGCCTGGCGCGCTTCGACCGCTACGCCACGCTCGCCGCCGAAGACCTGGTGCGCCGCGGCGGCCGGGTCGGGCCGGCCGACCTCTGGCTCCGCCCCCTGGGGCGCTTCCTGTCGATGTACGTCCTCCACCGGGGCTTTCTCGACGGCTGGCGCGGCTTCGTGCTGGCGTCCCTCTACGCGCACTACGTCTTCGTGCGCTCGGTCAAGGCGTGGGAGAAGATGAGGGCATGACGGGCAAGGAGCGCGTGCTGTCCGGCATGCGGCCGACGGGCAAGCTGCACCTCGGGAACTACCTCGGCGCCCTCGACAACTGGGTGCGCATGCAGGACGGCTACGACTGCTTCTACTTCGTCGCCAACTGGCACGCGCTGACGACCGGGGCCGAGCACGCGGCGGAGATTCCCGGGAACACGATCGAGATGGCCGCGGACTGGCTCGGCGCCGGTCTCGACCCCGAGCGCTCGACGCTCTTCATCCAGTCGCTCGTGCCGGAGCACGCCGAGCTCCACCTGCTCTTCTCGATGGTCACGCCGCTCGGCTGGCTCGAGCGCGTGCCCACCTACAAGGAGATGGTGGAGCAGCTCGGCCTCGAGTCGCCCTCGTACGGGCTCCTCGGGTATCCGCTGCTCCAGGCGGCGGACATCCTCATGTACAAGCCCCGCTGGGTACCGGTCGGGATCGACCAGGTGCCGCACGTCGAGCTGACGCGGGAGGTCGCGCGCCGCTTCAATCACACGTTCGGCGCGGTCTTTCCGGAGCCCGAGGCCAAGCTCACCGAGATCCCGAAGGTGCCGGGCACCGACGGGCGGAAGATGTCGAAGTCCTTCGACAACGCCATCTACCTCTCGGACCCGCCCGAGGTCGTGACGGCCAAGGTGCGGCCGATGGTCACCGACCCCGCGCGCCGCCGCCGCTCGGACCCCGGCAACCCCGACGTGTGCCCGGTCTTCGACCTCCACAAGATCTTCACGCCCGCGGCCGACCGCGAGTGGGCGGCGACCGGCTGCCGGACGGCCGGCATCGGGTGCCTCGACTGCAAGGGCCGGCTGCTCGAGCACATGCTCCCGCGCCTGGCCCCGATCCGCGAGCGTCGCCAGCAGGCCGCGGAGAAGCCGAAGGAGATCGTCGAGATCCTGCGCGAGGGATCGAGGCGGGCGCGCGAGGTCGCGAAACGGACGATGGACGACGTGCGGCGCGTGGCGCCGATCGAGCCGTGACGGTGCTCGCCCCCGACGCCGCCACCCAGGCGCTCACGGTCCGGGTCGAGGAGTTCGAGGGCCCGCTCGACCTCCTCCTCCACCTGTGCCGGACCAACACGATCGACCTCGCCCGGCTGCCGATCCGGACCATCACCGACCAGTATCTCGCCCATCTCGAGGCGATCCAGTTTCAGGACGTGGAGTCGGCGGGGGCGTTCCTCGTGCTCGCGGCCACCCTGATCTACCTGAAGTCGAAGCTCCTGCTCCCGGCGGACGAGGACGCGCCGGAGGAGCTCGACGAGGAGGGCGAGGCGCTCCGCCTCGAGCTGGAGGTCCGCCTGCGCGAGTACGCGCGGGTCAAGGCGCTCGGCGGCTGGCTGGCCGAGCGCGAGGCCGAGCAGGCGCTGCGCTGGGCTCGCCCCGGCGGCGAGCTCCCGGCGGCCGAGGAGATCCCGCTGGAGGATCTGAGCGTGGATCTGCTCGCCCGCGCGCTGGCGCGGCTCGTGGCGGAGCAGCGCCGCCGGGCGCCGCGGGCGGTCGAGCCGGAGCCGCCGTCGGTCCTCGAGCGCATGGCCGAGATCGTCTCGCTCCTGCGCTCCACGTGGTCGCTGCTCTTCTCGACCTTGGTGGGCACGGAGCGGGAGCGGGCGGAGCTGGTCGTGACCTTCCTTGCGCTGCTCGAGCTGGTCCGGCTCGGGCGCGCGCGGGCGCAGCAGACGGAGCTGTTCGGCGACATCGTCATCGAGCGCGGGAGGGAGGAGGTCCTCACGGATGCCGGAACCGATTGACGTCGTCGAGGCGCTGCTCTTTGCATCGGACGTACCGGTCGAGGCCGATCGGATCCGAGAGGTCCTCGACCTCTCCTCGGCCGACGAGGCGCGGGCCCTCGTGGGCGGGCTCCGGGAGCGCTACGCCGCGCGTGACAGCGCGCTCGAGATCGTGGAGGCGGGCGGAGGCTATCGCATGCTGACGCGACCCGAGGTCGCCCCCTGGCTCGTACGCCTCGCGCGGAGCCGGACGCGCGCGCGGCTGTCGCGGCCGGCCCTCGAGACGCTCGCGATCGTGGCCTACCGGCAGCCGGTCTCGCGGCCGGACATCGATGCGATCCGGGGCGTGAACTCCGAGGGGGTCCTCGACAACCTGATGGAAAAGCGCATGGTCCGCATCGCCGGCCGCAAGGAGGCACCGGGGCGCCCGTTCCTCTACGAGACGACCCGCGAGTTTCTGGTGGCCTTCGGCCTGCGCGATCTCGGCGACCTGCCGCAGGTGGAGGGCGAGCTCGCCGTCCCCGAGACCGTCGTGGTCGCCCCGACCGATGGGGACGCGTCTCAACAAGGTCCTGGCCCGGGCGGGGCTGACGAGCCGGCGCGGGGCTGACCGCCTCGTCGCCGAGGGGCGGGTGGTCGTCAACGGCCTCCGGGTGACGACGCCCGGCGTCCTCGTCGATCCCGCCGTGGACCGGGTGGAGGTCGACGGACGCCCGCTGCCCGCGTCGGAGCCCCACGAGTACTTCGTCGTCTACAAGCCCCGCGGCTACGTCACCACGCGGCGCGATCCCCACGGCCGCCCCGTCGTCACCGAGTTGGTGCGGGGAGCGCGGGCGCGCCTCTACCCGGTCGGCCGGCTCGACGTCGACGTCGAGGGCGTCCTTCTGCTGACGAACGACGGGAGCCTCACCCACCGGCTCCTGCACCCGCGCTACGCGCTCCCGCGCGTCTACGAGGTGGTCGTCCTGGGCCGCGTCGCCGCGGGGGAGCTGCCGGCGTGGCGGGCCGGCGTCCAGCTCGACGACGGTTTCGCACGCCCGACCGCGGCCGCGCGCGCGGGGGAGGTCGCGGGGGGAACCGTGCTGCGCCTCACCTTCACGGAGGGGCGCAAGCACGAGGTGAAGCGCTACTGCGCGGCGCTCGGCCATCCGGTCCGCGCCCTCCGGCGGGTCGCCTTCGGCCCCCTCACGCTCGGCGGCCTCCGGCCGGGGCAGGCCCGGCCGCTGACAGACCGGGAGGTGGGGCAGCTCCGCACGGTGCGCTGACGCCACCCCGCTTGCTTCGCCGTCGATCCTGGCCCTATAATGACCGCACAGCACACAGACCGTGACCAGGGGTGTCTATGAACCTGGACGATTGGCGTTCCAGGATCAACGACCTCGACAACCAACTCCTCAACCTCCTCAACCAACGCGCAGAGGCCGCCCTCCGAATCGGAGACCTCAAACGACGGAAGGACCTCGCGTACTTCGTTCCGGAGCGGGAAGCGGAGATCGTCGATCGGCTCGTCACGGACAACGGCGGGCCCTTGCCCGCCGGCGCGGTCCGCGCGATCTGGCGGGAGATTCTGTCGGCGTCGCTCGCGCTCGAGCGGCCGCTCCGCGTGGCCTACCTCGGGCCCGTGGCGACCTTCACCCATCAGGCGGCGCTGCAGCGGTTCGGCAGTCTGGCGGAGTTCCAGCCCGCCCGGACGATCCTCGACGTGTTCGAGGACGTCGAGCGGAACCGCGCCGAGTACGGCGTCGTCCCGGTAGAGAACTCGACCGAGGGCGCGGTCAGTCTCACCCTCGACCGGCTGATCGACTCCGACGTGCTCCTCTGCGGCGAGGTCCGCCTCGAGGTGGCGCAGCACCTGCTGTCCCGCGCGCCCGACCTCCACCAGATCAAGACCGTCTGCTCGCATCCGCAAGCCCTCGCGCAGTGCCGGGCCTGGCTCGCCGCGCACCTGCCCGACGTCGCCGTCGAGGAGGTGGCCTCCACGGCCGCCGCCGCGGCGCTGGCCGCCCAGGAGCCGACCGTCGGCGCGGTCGCGTCGGACCTGGCGGCGCGTCTGTACGACGTGCCGGTCCTCCGGCCGCGGATCGAGGACAGCGCCAACAACTCCACCCGGTTCCTCGTCATCGGGCGGCGGGCCATGGGGCCCACCGGGCGGGACAAGACGTCGATCCTCTTCTCGATGCGCAACGAGCCGGGCGCGCTCGTCCGCATCCTCGAGCCGTTCGCGGCCGAGCGGCTGAACCTCACGAAGATCGAGTCCCGCCCGACCAAGCGCCAGCCGTGGGAGTACGTCATGTTCGTCGACTTCGACGGCCATCGCGACACGTCGGTGGTCGCGGCTGTGCTCGCGCAGATCCGCGAGCACGCGCTGTTCTTCAAGATTCTCGGCTCGTATCCGGCCGCATAAGGAGAGCTCATGCCCACCCAGTGGGAATCGTTAGCCAACCAGCACATCCTCGGGATTGCTCCCTACGAGCCGGGCAAGCCGATCGAGGAGCTCGAGCGCGAGCTTGGCATCCACGACGCGATCAAGCTGGCCTCCAACGAAAATCCGCTGCCGCCATCCGAACGCGTGCAGAAGGCCATCGTGGCCGCGCTCCCCACGCTGAACCGATATCCCGACGGCGGCGGCTTCTACCTCCGACAGGCGCTCGCCAAGAAGCACGGCGTCACGCCCGAGCACATCGTGCTCGGCAACGGCTCGAACGAGCTGATCGAGCTCCTCGTCCATGCCTTCATGCGGCCGGGCGACGAGGCGGTGGTGCCGCACCCCTCGTTCGTCGTGTACCCGACGAGTGTGCAGGCCGCCGGCGGCATCCGGGTCGTGGTGATGCTGCGGGACTACCGGCTCGACCTGGAGGCGATGGGGCGCGCGGTGACGCCGCTCACCAAGCTCGTGTTCATCGCCAATCCGAACAACCCGACCGCGACCATGGTGGCCGCCGACGAGGTCGAGCGCTTCATGGCCCGGATGCCGGATCGCACGATCGTCGTCTTCGACGAGGCCTACGTCGAGTTCGCCCAGGGGCCGGATTTCCCGGACTCCCTCGCCTACATGAAGCAGGGGCGGAAGGTCGTCGTGCTGCGCACGTTCTCGAAGGCGGCGAGCCTGGCCGGCCTGCGCGTCGGCTACGGCGTGGCCGATCCGGACGCCGTCGCGCTCCTGAACCGGATCCGCCCGCCGTTCAACGTGAACTCGCTCGCGCAGGCGGCGGCCCTGGCGGCGCTCGACGACGAGCCACACATCCTCGAGTGCGTCCGGCTGATCGACGCCGGCCGCCAGCTCCTCTACGACGAGTTCAAGGCCCTCGGGCTCAAGTACGTCCCCTCCCGAGCGAACTTCATCCTGGTCGACGTCGGGCGGAGCGCCGCCGAGATCTACCAAAAGCTCCTCCGCGAGGGCGTGATCGTCCGGCCGCTGACCTCCTTCGGCATGGAGACCGCGCTGCGCATCACGATCGGCACCCCGCAGGAGAACCGCCGGCTCGTCCGGGCGCTCGGCGCCGTGCTCGGGAAGCGGTCGGCGTGATCCAGCAGCTGACGATCGTCGGTCTCGGGCTCGTCGGCGGCTCCGTCGCGAAGGCGGCGCGGGCGGAGGGTGTGGCCCGGACGATCGTCGCCGTCGGCAGGGACCCCGGGCGGCTCGAGGCGGCCCGGCGGGACGGCGCGGTCGATCGGGTGACGACCGACCTCGCCGCGGGGCTCCGCGGCGCGGATTTCGTGCTGCTGGCGGCGCCCGTGGGCGCGATCGCGGCGATGCTCGCCGACGTGTGGCGGGCGGTGGCGCTCGACGCGACGCTGACCGACGTCGGCAGCGCCAAGGCCGTGATCGTGCGCGAGGCCGAGCGGCTCGCCGACGAGCGGCCGCTCGGGTTCGTCGGCAGCCACCCCATGGCAGGGTCCGAGCAGAGCGGCTACGCGGTGGCGCGCGCGGACCTCTTCCGCGGCGCGACCGTGATCGTCACGCCGACGGAGCGGACCGACCCCGGCGCCGGCAAGCGGGTGACGCAGTTCTGGGAAGGGCTCGGGGCCCGGGTGGCGACCCTCGAGGCCGAGCGGCACGACCGCGTCGTGGCCGCGATCAGCCATCTGCCGCACCTGGTCGCCTGGGCGCTCGTGGACGCGGTCGCCCGGCTCGACGGGGAGGCCTTCGCGCTGGCCGCGCGCGGCTTCAAGGACACGACCCGGATCGCGGCGTCGGACGCCCGGGTCTGGCGCGAGATCTTCCTGCAGAACCAGGAGGCGCTCGGCGCGGCGCTCGCGGCCTTCCGGGCGGCGCTCGCCGAGCTCGAAGCCGGCATCGCGGCCGGCGACGGCCCGGCGCTCGAGCAGAAGCTCGCCCGGATCCGGTCGGTGCGGGAGCGCCTGGCGTGAGGCTCCGCGTCCGGCCGGCGACGGGAGGGCTCCGGGGCACGCTCGAGGTCCCCGGCGACAAGTCGATCTCCCACCGGGCGGCCCTCCTCGGGGCGATCGCGGAGGGCCCGAGCGAGGTGTCGGGCTACCTCGAGGCCGAAGACTGTCTGCGGACGGTCGGTGCGATCCAGAGGCTCGGGGTGGAGGTCGCCCGGAAGGGGCCCGGCCACTACCGAATCGCCGGCGTCGGGCTCGAGGGCCTGCAGGAGCCAGACCAGGTCCTCGACTGCGGAAACTCGGGCACGACGGCGCGGCTCCTGCTCGGCATCCTCGCCGGCCAGCCGGCCTGGACCCTGCTGACCGGCGACGACTCGCTGCGGCGCCGCCCGATGGCGCGCGTGTCGGCGCCGCTCCGCCAGATGGGGGCGACGGTCGTCGGCCGCGCCGACGGGACCAGGCTCCCGCTCGCGATCCGCGGCCGGCGCCCGCTCGCGTCGCTCACGTACCGGCCGCCGGTCGCCTCCGCCCAGGTGAAATCCGCGGTCCTGCTCGCGGGCCTCTGGGCCGAGGGGCCCGTCGTCGTCGAGGAACCGGCGGTGTCGCGGGATCACTCCGAGCGGATGCTCCGGCAGTTCGGCGCCCGGGTGACCGCCGACGCCCGTCGGGTCACGCTCGACCCGGGCGTCCCGCTCCGCGGCACGGTCGTCCAGGTTCCGGGCGACATCTCGTCGGCGGCGTTCATCCTCGTGGCGGCGACCCTCGTGGCCGGCAGCCGGATCGAGATCCGCGGTGTGAGCCTGAACCCGACGCGCACCGGCATCCTGGACGTGCTCGAGGCGATGGGAGCGCGGGTGGAGCGCCGGGAGGGGCCGTCGTCGATCGAGCCCTCCGGCACCCTGATCGCGGGGGAGGCGGAGCTGCGCGGGACGACGATCGCGGGTGCGCTGATCCCGCGGCTGATCGACGAGCTGCCGGTGCTGGCCGTCGCCGCGGCGGTGGCGGGGGGCCGGACCGAGATCCGCGACGCGGCGGAGCTCAGGGTCAAGGAGTCGGACCGGGTGGCGGCGCTCGCCCGGGAGCTCGGCAAGATGGGCGCCCGGCTCGAGGAGCGGCCGGACGGCCTCCTGATCGCGGGCGGCGCCCGGCTCTCCGGGGCGCGCGTCTCGAGCGACGGCGACCACCGGGTCGCGATGGCGCTCGCGGTGGCCGGCCTCATCGCGGAGGGTGAGACGGTCGTCGAGGACACGGCGTGCATCGCGACCTCGTTTCCGGAGTTCGCCGAGACGCTCGGCCGCCTGGCGCCGGGCGCGGTGACCGTCGAACCGTGAGGCGCCCCGCCCCCCGGCCGGAGCCCCAGCGATCGCGGCGCGCCCGACGGCCCGCGTCGGCCGGCGCCCGTCCGACGCCCGCCGACTCGCCCCGGGAGCGCGGGGGGTGCGCCGAGCGATGAGTAGCCGGGAATCCGTCATCACGGTCGACGGGCCGGCGGGCGCGGGGAAGAGCACGGCGTCGCGGGAGCTCGCGCGGCGGCTCGGCTACCGCCTCCTCGACACCGGGGCGATGTACCGGGCGGTGGCGCTGAGCGTCGCGCGGGCGGGGCTCCCGCCCGAGGATTCCGCCGCGCTCCGAGCGCACCTGGCACGGCTCAGGCTCGAGTCGGACGGCGTGCGCGTGTGGATCGACGGGGAAGAGGTCACGTCGAGGATTCGCACGCCGGAGGTCAGCGAGCTGACCTCGCGGCTGACGACGCTCCGGCCCGTTCGCGACGCCGTCACGCCGCTCCAGCGCCGGCTGGCGGCGCCGGGCGGGGTCGTCCTCGAGGGGCGCGACACGGGCACCGTCGTGTGCCCCGACGCGGACATCAAGTTCTACGTGGACGCGGCCCTCGACGCGCGCGCCCGCCGGCGGCACGCGGAGCTCGGCGAGCGGGGGGTGGCCACGAGTCTTGACGCGGTGCGGAAGGAAATCGAGAGGCGGGACGAGCAGGATATGGGCCGCCAGCTGGCGCCGCTCCGCAAGCCGGTGGACGCGATCGTGCTCGACACCACGGATCTCGAGGTCGACCAGGTGGTCGAACGCATGCTCGAGGCGGTCGAACGGCGACGATGCTCTACACGATCGTGAGGGCGGCGACGGCAGTCGTACTCCGGCTCCTCGTCGGCCTGGAGGGGCGGGGAGCCGAGAACGTGCCGAAGACCGGCCCGGTGCTGGTGGTGACGAACCACTCGAGCGTGCTCGATCCGCCGGCCGTGGGCGCGCTGGCGCCCCGGCCCCTCTACTACCTGGCCAAGGCGGAGCTGTTCCGGATTCCGCTCTTCGGGCGGTTCATCCACGCGCTCCACGCGCGGCCGGTCCGGCGGGGCGCGGCGGATCCTTCCGCGCTGCGGACGGCGCTCCGGGTGCTCGAGGGGGGCGGGGCCCTGCTCGTGTTCCCCGAGGCGACGCGGCAGCCCGAGGGCCGGTTGGGCCGGGGGCGGCCGGGCGCCGGGATGCTGGCGCTCCTGAGCGGGGCGCCCGTCGTCCCCGCGTACGTGTCCGGCACGGGGCGAGCGTGGCCGAAGGGACGGAGGCTTCCCCGACCGGCGAAGGTCCGGGTACACTTCGGCAAGCCCATGCACTTTGACTGGCGCCCCGAGCGCGACCGGAAGGAGCAGTACGCGGCCGCCAGCCACGGCATG
>Ga0209689_1000232_pt1 | contig 35565 bp, 30 predicted proteins | sample GraSoiAngelo_149_FD_187119 | JGI IMG/M metagenome (GOLD analysis project Ga0209689, IMG submission 187119) | Grasslands soil microbial communities from the Angelo Coastal Reserve, California, USA - 14_1009_09_30cm (SPAdes) (version 2) | ecosystem: Environmental > Terrestrial > Soil > Grasslands ... | reverse complement strand
CGCCAAATTCGTTCGCAACGTCGACGCCAACCGGACGATCAAGGATGAGCTCACGGCCGCCATCCGCACTCAAGGCGCACGCCGGCGCATCTCCGTCACCGACCTTGTCAACCCGCGGCAGGCCTTCTTCCGCCGGACGAGACCCGATATCCAGCCATCGGCGGAGCGAGCGCAGACGATGATGACCGGCACCGGCGTTCACGCGCAGTTCGAGAGAACCATTTCGACTGAAGAGTTTGCCGAGCAGTTTGTGACCTATGAAGATATCGTTGGCAAGATCGACATCTACGAAGATGCGCCCGTCGAACTGAAGACCACGTCGTTCCAAGACCGCGACGGCGTGGTGCGGCCCAGCTACCTCGACCAACTGGGCATGTACTGTGCCATGACCGGCATCCCCCGGGGGCACCTGGTGGTCTACTACACTCCTCGATCTGGCGATGGCGCGGTGCTCTCCGCCTATGCGGTCGAGCTCTCGAACCTCGCCGAGATCCGCACCGGCATGATCCGGCGGCGAGATCTATTTCAGCGAGCCCTGGACGCCGGTACTCCCTCCGGCCTGCCGCAATGTGAATGGTATGGCCGGCGATGCGATTATCAGGACGTGTGCGGCTGTGAAGCGGCGCCGCCGCTCGAGCGTGTCGTCCGGGCGGACATGGCGACGGTGACGCGAGATCCGGGGCTCGAAGATCAGATCAATGAGAAGCTACGGCGATCCGGGGCGCGCCCGACCGGGTACCGAATCCATCACCTCCTCTTTCCCCGGAAGACGGCGTACCGACAGCAACCCGATGCGGTCGTCGAGGAGGATGAATCGAGCGAGGCCAGGCTTAAGGAGATCCGGCGGCGCGGTTTCTACGAGGCGCTCACCAAGGCGCTGCAATACGGATTCCCGGGAGGATTCCGGAGTATCCCTGTCGGGCTGCGGACCCTGGCTGATCGCGTCTCCATGTTCCGGGGGGTCCCAACGCTGGTCCGCACGACTGGTTTCCGGCGCATGATTGACCGCGACCGCCTGCCCCAGGAGATGAGCTGGAACGTCGACCGCCTCGCTTTCATCTGCGCGTTAGCCGAAAGTGCGCAGGGTCGCCTCATTCTGTACTACAACGCTATTCCCGATGACAAGTTCATGGTCTACGAGATTGGCTTCAAAGACCTCCCAACGATCCGCGCCGAAGTCGAGCGCCGCGTGGCGCTCCTCGAATCCGGCGCTGCTCCGGACAAACTCCCGCCCTGCCCTGCGTGGATGTATGAGACATGCGAGTTTGCGCCCCATTGTGGATGCGGAGGTGTCCCTGCGTGACGCCTCTGTTAGTGAGGGGATGCCGCTTCTGTCATGGCGAGGAGCGAAGCGCTGCCGGGGTCCCCGCAAATTCGCTATTCAAATTTGCGGGGTGGCAAGCAATCTCCTGAGACGGAGATCGCCACGCGCCTTTGGCGCTCGCGATGACTACAATTGCCGGGCGGACCGCGCGAGCCGCCGGAGGGCCCCGGCGTCAAGCCTGATCCCTACCAGCTCCAGCGCCATCAACGCCGCGCCGATCTCCGGCGCGAACTGCGGCGGGCGGATCACCGCCCGGCGTGCGCGTGTCCTCATCGCCGCGCGCATCGGGTCAACCACCGGCCGTCCAATCTCAAACACGCCTCCCACGGGAAACACAGGAAACGGCTCATGGAGCATGTGCAGGCGCGTTGCGGCCGCCACGACCAGCGCGCCCAGTTCACGCCCTGCGTCGGCCAGGATGCCCCGCGCGACACGGTCCCCGCGGCGCGCCGCCCTGGCCACCACCGGCACCAACGCCGCCAGGAACGCTCGGCCGCCGCGTTCACCGTAAATCCGCGCGCGAATCTTCGGCCATCCTCCCAGCTGCGCGGTCAGCATCGGCAGCAGCGCTGTCGGCGGAGCGCGCCCGTCGGCGCTCCGTAAGGCGGCCTGCAATCCCGCCTGTCCAATCTTCACCCCGCCGCCGAGGTCGTCAATCAGATATCCGTAGCCGCCGGTGCGGGTGGTCTGCCCCCTGGCATTCCGCGCATAGGCCACCGAGCCCGTCCCGGCGATCACCATCACACCGGGCCGGCCGACCGATGCGCCGAAGTACGCGATCTCGGCGTCCCAGGTGGCATGGACGACCGGCGCCCGCGTGAGCTCGCGGATCATCCGCGCCGCCGTGCGCGACTCATTTGAACGCGGCTCCACGCCCGTGAGTCCCGCCACGACGGCGCGCAGCGGGACACGAGGCTTCCGCGCACCTCGCGCAGACGACAAGGCGTCGCGCAGCGCGCGCCGCGTCTGTGCGCGCCCCGAGGGTTTGTAGAGGTGATCGATCGGACCGCCGCGCCCGGTCCCGAGCACCCGGCCCGCGGAGTCGATCACGACGCAGGTCGTCGACGACGCGCCGCCGTCGATCCCGGCCACGACCACCTCCGTCACCGCCGGAACTCCTTCGTCGCATCGACGAAACTCTTGGTGAGCATCAACGGATCGGTGATTGCCCGCCCAACCACGACGGCGAACGCCCCGGCGCGCAGCGCCTCCACCACCTCCGCCGGCGCGCGGTAGCGCCCTTCCGCGATGACCGGCACCCGCAGCGCACCTGCCAGGTGGCGCACCAGCTCCAGGTCCGGATCGTCCGGAGTCGGCCCGTCCCCCGTATATCCTGAGAGCGTCGTGGAGACGATGTCCGCCCCAAGCGCCGCGGCGCGCATCCCTTCGTCCAGCGTGGCCACATCCGCCATCACCGGTCGGCCGAGGAGTTGGTGGATGCGCGGGATCAGATCGTCCAGCCGCTCACCACCGGGGCGCGGCCGGGCGGTCGCATCCAGCGCGACGATGTCCGCCCCCGCGTCTGCGATGGCCTTGGCATCGGCAAATGTGGGCGTGATGTACACCGGCGATTCCGCGCTCCACATCTTGCGCAGGCCGATCAGCGGCACGTCCACGCCCCGGCGCACCTCCCGTAGATCCGCCTCGCCGTTGATCCGCAGCCCCACCGCGCCTCCGGCGACCGCCGCGCGCGCCATGGCGGCAATCACCACCGGATCGTGCAGAGGATGCCCGGCCCGGGCCTGGCAGGACACGATCACCCCGCCCCGCAACCGCTCCTGCCATCCGGCGTCCATGGCGGTCCTCACCCTTTCACCGCACCCGCGGTGAGCCCGCGGATGAACTGCTGCGACAGCAGCGCATAGAGCGTCACGACCGGCACCGCGGCCAGCGTAAGGCCGGCGAACAGCGCGCCCCAGTCGGCGGAGTACTGGCCGAAGAACGTCGTCATCCCCAGCGGCAAGGTTTTCCACCGGTCGGTCTGGATGAACACCAGGGGAAAGAAGAAATCGTTCCAGATGGGGATGAGGTTGTACACGGCCACAATGACCAGGGCCGGCCGCACCAGCGGCACCATGATCCGCCGGAAGATCAGCCACTCCCCGGCGCCGTCGATGCGTGCGGCGCTGTCCAGGTCCGCGGGCAGCGTCCGGAAGAACCCGGTCAGGATAAACACCGCGCTGGGCAGGCCCGAGGCGGCGTAGGTCAGGATCAGCGCCCACAAGGTGTCGAGCAGATGTAAGGTGCGCATCAGGATGAACAGCGGAATGATCCCGAGGCGGATCGGCAGCATCAACCCGCTGAGGAAGTAGAGATAGACGAGATCGTTTCCGCGGAAGCGGAACCGGCCCAGCGCGTACCCGGCCATGGCCCCCAGGATCACGACGATGACGACGGAGGCGATGGTGACGAGGACGCTGTTGCGGAAGTACAGCGCGAACCTGGCCTCCACCCACACACGCGCGAAATTCTCCCACCGCCACACCCCGGGCAGCGCGAACGGGTGCTGAAAGATCTCGCGGGTGCTCTTGAAGGCCGACACCCCCATGATGGCCATGGGCGCCAGCACGAGAAACGCGTTGAGCAGCAGGACGCATTGGACCGCGGTGCGGCCGGCTCCTCCGCGCGTCACGCCAGTTCCACCTCGCGCCGGCGCAGCAGCACGGCGCCCACCGCGGACATCCCGAGCAGCAGCGCAAACATCAGCACGGCGATGGCCGAACCGATGCCGATGTCCTGCAGTCCGGTATCCACTTCGCCGAATGCCGTGCGATAGAAGAGCAGGCTGAGCACGTCGGTGGCGCGGTTCGGCGCTCCCGACACGCCCTGCATGATGTAAGGGAGCTCGAACCAGTTGAACGCGCCGATGAACGTCAGCAGCACGATGATGGTCACCGCCGGCGCCAGGAGCGGGAAGATGATGCGGCGCAAGACGGCCCACTCCCCCGCGCCGTCGATGCGCGCAGCCTCGACATATTCCTCCGGCACGGCGTTGATGCCGGCCAGGAAGACGATGGTCGGGAAACCCAGCCAGCGCCACGCGTTCACCACGATCAGCGTGAGCAGCGCCGTGGAGGCGTCACCCAGCCAGGGACGCGCCAGCGCGCCGGCATGCAGCAGCGTCAGAACCTTGTTCACGAGGCCAAAGACGGGATTGAGGAAGAGCGCCCACAAAAATCCCACGATGACCAGCGACAGCATCACCGGCAGGAAGAAGATGACGCGATACCCGCGGGCTCCCCAGGGGCCGCGGGCCAGCAGCACGGCCAGCCCCAGCGCCGTGACGTTTTGGAGCAGCATCGTCGCGATGAAGACCAGGACGTTGTGCCAGAACGCGTTGACCAGCAATCCCGCATACGGGAAGGTGGCAAACAAGCGGGCAAAGTTCGCCAGGCCGACAAAGCCGCGGCGGCCGATCCCCTCCCAGGCGTACAGGCTGAACGCCAGCGCCGACAGGATCGGGTATGTGATGAACGCGGCAAACAACACAATGGCGGGCCCCAAAAAGAAAACCAGCCACCACCGGCGGCTGGTCCGCATGCTCACCCGCGGCTGCCGGCCCGCCGCACCGCGCTACCTCCCCTGAAACGGCTCAAACCAGGCGCTGAGCCCCTTGGTGACCTCGTCACCGACCTGCTCCGGAGTCTTCGTCCCGGCCATCATGCCCTGCAGCGCACTCTGCAGCAGCGTGGACCCGGTCGGCGCCTGCCAGCGGAATCCCACCAGCATCATGTACGGCGTGGACTTCCGGCTGAGCTCCTGGACGTGCTTCAGCACAGGATCCCGGACCTCGACGCCAGGCACCGCCGACAGCTGCGCCAGCATGTCCGTGAACATCTGGCCAAACTCTCGGCTGGCGGTGAACTGGATGAACTTTAGCGCGGCGTCCATGTACGGCGTCTTCGCATTGACGCCGTAGTTGCCGTCGTTGTAGGACGAGACCCACGGCGCCGTTCCGGCTCGGAGCGGTGGAGCGGCGAAGATGTCAAAGTCCAGGTCCTTGTTCTGAGATTTGAAGAACCCGATCTCCCACGAGCCGCCGATGAACATGGCGGCCTGTTCGTTGATGAACTGCTGCTGCATCGTCGTATAGTCCACGCCCATGAAGTTGGGGTGCATGTACGGTCGCAGATCCAGCATCCGTGCCAGCGCGTTGGTGTACGCCGGGTCTTTGAAGGAGGTCTGTCCGCGCGTGACGGCGTCGAAGAAGGCCGTGCCGCCGTAGAAGTTCGGCGCGACGACGCCGGACATGACTTCCAGCGTCCACCCCTCTTTGCCGCCATTGGCCAGCGGCAGCACCCCGTGGTTCTTGAGCGTGCGCAGTACGGTGAGAAACTCATCCCAGTTCTTGGGCGCCGACAGGTTGTTCTGCGCGAAGATCTTCTTATTGTAGTAGATGACCAGCGACTGGGTGGCAAACGGCACACCGTAGAGTTTGCCGTCCTTGCGCGCGCGGGCGCCGTCGAGGAGTTGACGCGAGAAGGTGCGGAGTTCGGGCAACCTCTCAAAATCCAGCTGCGCGATGTACCCCGGCGCCGCGAACGTCTCCAGCCCGCCGTAGGCCCGCAGGTGAATGATATCGGGGCCGTTCCCGGCCGTCAGCGCCGAGGAGAGAATGGTGTTGTACTCGGTGGCCTTGAAGGGCACGAACTCGACCTGGATGCCGGGATTGCGCTGCTGGAACGCCTGGATGATCTTGTCGTAGGCCCACTTGTCCTCGACCCGCCAACTCCAAAAGGTGAGCTTGACCGGCTGCTGGCCCCTCGCCCTCGTCGGGGAGAGAGTCGCCACCAGCACACACACCAGAATCCCTACAAGGACTCGCGGTCTCACACGGGAACCCCCCTTGCGGACGTGAATAGACTATCGCTTCGCTTCGGCTGAAAAGCTCTCCTCCGCCCCTCTGGCACTACGATGACCGGAGGCTTCGTCCGCGATGACGGCGAAAGTTATTCGGTGGGAGGGATCACCAATGGAAATCTTTCGCCCAGAAGATGTCACTGCCGAGCAGCCTGAAAATATGCCGGGCGTGAAAATCCGGTGGGTGATCGACAAGAAGCGCGGCGCGGAGAACTTCGCGATGCGCGTCTTTGAGGTCGAGCCCGGCGCCGCCACGCCGCTCCACGATCACTGGTATGAGCAGGAGATGTACATCCTGGAAGGCCGGGGGCTCATGGTGGGAACCCAGGGCGAACATCCGGTTGAACCCGGCCACGTCCTGTGGGTGGCCCCTTACGAGCGCCACCAGATCAAGAACACCGGCAAGGGCACGTTGAAGTTCATCTGCTGCGTGCCGCAGAAGAAACCCTAAGGCCCAAGGTGTGGCCGTCATTGCGAGGGGCGCAGCCCCGAAGCAATCTCCGTGCACGGAGATCGCCACGCCCCTCCGGGGCTCGCGATGACATGGGTGCTGTATTACCTCAACCCCATGCCCTGGCGCACGCCCTGCACGTGCTCCAGCACACTCGTCACCGCCAGGACGGCGATCGTCGCCGCGCTGGGGTTGGTCAACCATACCGCTCCGCCCGCCGCCTCGATCGCCGAGAAGTCCACGACGCTTCCCAGGTTGAACGTACCGGTCGTGGCCAGGTTGATGATGGTGTGCTCGATATCCAACGTCACGAACAGAATCCCGAAGGCCACCAGCAGCCGCGCATTCAGGACTAATGGGAGAATCCACCCCACCGTCTCCACCGCGACCCCCAGCGCCACCAGCCCCAGCTCGCGGCCCTGCGGAAACCGGTTTTTGATCCCTCGGAAGCGCACCAGTTCTTCCACCAGGATGCCAACGAAGAGGAATCCGGCGGCCACAGCCGCGGCGGCCGTCGCCGTCAGCCTCAGCCACACCACCAGGACGATGACTTCAATGATCGTAATGAGCGCGGCCAGTCTGTTGACGGCGTTGAGCATGCGAACCTCCCTCTAGCATTCAGGGTCGGAAGTGAAGCGGTGATTCGTGGAGAGGTGAAAGCCGTCCTGCAGCCTGCATGCGGTCATTCCCGGATTTGCACGGTGGGTAAAGCTGTAAAGAACACGTGTGTGAGCAAGAGACGCGGGCACAGGAGGGCGAGAGGTATGGTGGGGCGAGAAGCGGTTCGCATGACGACGGTCACCGCAATCATGCTCATCTCCGGCGCCGCACTGACGTTTGCCCAGGGAGCTCGAGTTCCTGAACCTCCGTTGCTGTCGACACAAAAAGCATTCAATCTCAGCCTGGACGAGACGAAGAAATACGCGCAGACAAAAAACTTCGAAGTCGTCGGCCACAGCTACTTCAAGGGAGACTGGGTCGTCGCCACCGCGCGAGAACGGGGCATGGGGTGCGGTTTCAACACCCCGCGGGTGTCAAGGGGCATTGGGTACTTCGGCGGATATAACGAACCGCCGACCTGTTTTGGCGTGCTGATCGCTGATGTCAGCAACCCGGCAGACATGAAGGCGCTCAACTTCATCCCGTGCAACCCGGGAACGCGATGCAATTACATCCGGCTGAATGCGAAACGCCAGATCCTCGTCATCGGCATGGACACCAATTCGGCGAACCCGACCCGGCCGCCTGAGGGCCAGGTCGCCCAACCCGGTCTCGGGTTCTACGACGTCTCTGATCCCCGCAACCCGCGCCTGCTGGGATTCTCTCCGGCCTTCCCCAACGGAGCGACCCACGGATTTGAAATTGACGATCGATACGCCTACGCCTGCGCGCAGCTGGCGCAAACCAAGCCGGGAGATCAGGAGCTCGCCATCATTGACTATAGCGATCCGCAGCACCCCACGCAGGTCAGCACCGTCCACATCCAGGGGCAGCGGGTGGGCGAGGCCTATGGCCCCAGGGACCAGACCAATCTCGACGGATCCCGCCAGCGCATCTGGTGCCACGAAGTGAACTATTATAAGGATCGCCTCTACGTCGCCTGGCGTGATGCCGGGATGGTGATTGTGGATGTGAGCGATCGCGCGAATCCCTCCATTATCTCGCGCTTCGATTACGTGCCCCCCTTCCATGGCGGCGCCCTGGGAGCGACGCACACGGCCGCGCCTGTGATCACGGCCGAGGACAAGCATCCGACGCTGGTCGTCCTCACGGACGAGATCATTGCCTGTCCCCCCGGGTATGGGCGCATCGTGGACATCTCGGATTTGTCTAATCCTGTCATGATTTCCACATTACGCATCCCTCATGTCACCGACAACTTCGACCCCGCCCGCGGGAGCTTCAGCTGCGCCACGAACGGACACTACATTCACCATCCGTGGTTTGATGCCCGGTCGCCCAGCCTGCTGTACGTGGCGTGGATTGAGGAGGGAGTCAGAGTCTGGGATATCTCGAACCCGTTCCTGCCGCGCGAGATTGGATACTATCTCTCCCCCAGGTATCCAGGTCGGTTTCCAAACCGGCAGGTCCGAGAGGTGTACCAGGATCCCGATACGTCCCTGCTCTACATGACGGACGCGAACGGCGCCGGGATTACGGTGTTGCGCTGGGTAGGACCCATTCCATCCAGGACCGTCATCCCCGCCGCATACCCCGGTGCCCGCTGATGATTATCGCCACGTCGAACCACAGGGTAACAGGAGATTTTCTCGAACACGCGTAGGAGAACAGGGTCCGTAGCCCCGCATACTCGGAGCAAGGGGGGAACTCGATGCGCGACCTCACGATGAGAGGATGTGTCTTCGCTCTCTGCGCCGCCGTGACGTTGATCATGCCGGCGCAGATCTCGGGCCAGTCCCCGACGACCGTTCGGATGGTGTACTGGCCAGGGCCGGAGAGCGATGCGATGCGCAAGGTTGTGGACTGGTATAACGCCAACCGGACGCCGGCGGACGGCACAAAGGTGGAGATGGTGCTCTTCAGCCGGGAGGGATTCTTCGATAAGGAAGCGGCTGTCCTGGCGGCGCGATCGTCTGAGGTCGACATGGTCTTTACGGCGAGCTACATCTTAGGGCGTCACGCGCCGCATATGGACTCGTTGCAAAAGGCGGTGGCCGCCTCCGGAGAGGGAAGCCTGCAGATCTTCCTTCCGTCCGCCAGAGACTCGCTGAGCTTCCAGGGAAAGCCGTACGCGATTCCCATGGACGTGAGCAACCATTTTCTCTACTATCGTTCTGACTACCTGGACCGGCTGCTGACCGATTCCGCGTGGCAGCGCCGCTATACGGACATCGCGCAGCGCGAGCTGGGGAAGGCGTTGGCCCCGAAGAGGCCTGAGGATTGGACGCCCGAGGATTTCGTCGCCGCGGCCTTATTCTTCACGAAGACGATCAATCCGGACTCCCCGACGGAATTTGGCACAGTGCTCCAAGCCAAGAACTTGATCTATAACGTTATGATCTGGGACAACTTCCTCTACGGGCTCGGGGGCTCATGGTTTGGGAGCGGGTTCCAGCCAGCGTTGAACACCGCCGCGGCCCAACGGGCTCTTGACGTGTATGTGACGATTGCGCAGAAGAAGGCCACGCCGGCGGGTTCCACCGCCTACGAATATGGTGAAGCCAACGAGGCGTTCCGTACCGGCAAAGTGGCGTTCATGGTGCAGTGGTCGGCCGCATTCCACGAGCTGGACGATAAGACGAAGTCGCCGCAGGTCGCCGGGAAGGTGAAGCTGGCGCCCGTTCCGGGCAAGAAAACGCACGTCCACGCGCTTGGGGTCGGCATCAGCACCTATTCTGGCGCCAAGGCGGGCGTCCAGAAGTGGGCGCGGTTCCTGGCCACCACTCAGGCGATGCGGATGTACGCGCAGGCGGGAGGGATTCCCCCGGTCCGGGCAGCGCTGACCGACCCCGCTCTCGCGAAATCGCGGCCGGAGTTCCCCGTGATCGCGGAGCACGTCGAGAAGTACGGATACGTGGAAACGACCATCGCCGAGACCGTACCAATCCTTGAGATCTTGGCCAAGCACCTCTCCGCGGCCTGGGCGCTGCAGGTCGTGCCGAAGACCGCGCTGGACCGGGCCAACGGTGAGATTATGCAGCTGCTCAAGGAGAAAGGATATGTGAAGTAGTACGGAGCGCACGAAGTGGCCCAGGAGCGGCGCCTCGGATACGCATTCCTCGCTCCGCTGACGCTGCTGCTCCTGGGCCTCGCTGTCTTTCCGGGTTTATATGCCTATTACCTCAGTGCCCTCGACGCGACGTTAGAAACGTTCCGATCCCCTCGATTCACTGGCCTCACGAATTACGTTCGAATCCTCACGGACCGTGAATTCTACGACGCGATCGGTTTCAGCCTACGATACACCGTAGTTGTCGTTACGCTCGAGGTTGTGCTCGGCCTGGCCCTGGCGATCGCCCTCAATCGCGAACTGCGGGGAAAACGAATCCTGATCAGTCTGCTCCTGCTCCCGCTGATGGTCTCTCCGGCCTTGCTTGGAATCATGTTTCGGTTGATGCTGAACGAGTTCATCGGGACGGTCTCGTACTACCTGCGGGCCTCCGGCTTTCCCGCGAATCTCCTCGCCCCGCCATACGTGCCCTACACGTTGATGGTCGTCGATGTGATCCAGTGGACGCCGTTCACATTCCTCATCCTCTACGCAGGCCTTCGATCCATTCCGGATGAACCGGTGGAAGCTGCCGTCGTGGATGGAGCCGGCGGGTGGCAGATCTTACGCTTTGTGATCTTGCCGCTGCTGCAGCCGCTGTTGCTCACCGCAGGCTTCCTGCGGGGAATCGACGCATTCAAAACGTTCGATACGATCCAGGTCCTTACGGCCGGAGGACCGGGGAGCCTCACGACCACCGCGAGCATCTACGTGTACAAGATGGCCTTTCTGGCCGGGCACCTGGGCAGAGCAAACGCCGCGGTGGTCCTCCTGCTATTTTTGCTGTCGATCCCAATGAGCCAGGCGATCCGCCACATTCTCAGGCGTACGCCATGACCGGTGCGCGGTGGAACCTGCTGCACACCGGTGGTGCGTGGGCGCTGGCAGCGGTCTGTGGTGTGATGTTCAGCTTCCCCGTCTTGAATACGGTGCTGACATCGTTGAAGACGGCGGCCGACATTTCGTCCGCCCCGCCCAAGTGGGTCTTTACCCCGACGTTCGAACATTACGCGAATGTCTTCTACGCGGCGGGGTATCGATTCTCTCAATTTCTGGCCAACAGCATCCTGATCTCGCTGGCCTGTAGCGCGCTCCTTGTGGTCGTGTGTCTGCCCGCAGCGTACAGCATCGTGCGCTTTGGAATTGGGCGCGCTCGGCTGCTGCCGGCGGCCGTGAGCCTCCGGCTCCTACCGCCGGTCACCTTTGCGGTCCCTTTCTTCATTGTCTATAGTGCGAGCGGACTGCTTGATACGCGAACGGGACTCGTACTTGTCAACTTGCTCGGCAATGTTCCATTGGGGCTGCTGATCTTCGTCAGCTTCATCCAGGAACTGCCGCAGGAGCTCGAAGAATCGGCGTTTCTGGACGGCGCGAGCGCCGTACAGACCCTGTGGCACATCGTCTTTCCTCTGGCGTACCCTGGAATCGGCGCCGTGGCCATCCTGACGTTCATCTGGACCTGGAACGAGTTTCTGTTCGCGCTGATGCTCACCATCAACAAGGCCACCACCGTGACCGTCGGCGCGTCGCTGTTTGTCACGGCATGGGGAGTCCTGTGGGGTGATGTGGCAGCGGCGATCTCGGTGGCCGTCGTTCCGACGCTCTTGTTCAGCCTCTTCGTGCAGCGCTATCTCGTCCGGGGGATCACCTTGGGCGCGGTAAGATAGACCCTCATCCTTCCTTGAGCACCTTCAGGCTTTCCTCGCGGATGGCCTGGTGCACCTCGCGGCGGAGGTGAAGGAACTCCTCGGAGTCGAGCACGTCGACGGTGCGGGGGCGCGGCAGCGAGACGTGCACCTCGCGCTTGATCCGCCCCGGCCGCGCGGTCATCACGTAGACGCGGTCGGCCAGCAGCACGGCTTCGTCGATGTCGTGGGTGACGAACAGGACGGTCTTGTGCGTCTGCTCCCAAACCGACAAGAGCAGCTCCTGCATCAGGGTCCGCGTCTGCGCGTCGAGCGCACCGAAGGGCTCATCCATCAGCAGAATCTCCGGATCGTTGGCCAGCGCCCGGGCGATGGCCGCCCGCTGCATCATCCCGCCGGACAGTTCCTTCGGGTAGGCGTGTTCGAAACCGGAGAGCCCCACCAGGTCGATGTAGCGCCTGGCGATGCGGGCGCATAGTTCCGGGGGGTGGCGACTCAGCCGCGGGCCGAATTCCACATTGCCCTGCACGGTGAGCCAGGGGAACAGCGTGTACGACTGAAAGACCATGCCGCGATCGGCCCCTGGGCCGCCGACGCGGGCGCCGTTCAGGACGACGTCGCCCGATGACGGACGGGTCAGACCCGCAATCACCCGCAGCAGGGTGGACTTCCCGCATCCCGACGGGCCGACGATACAGACGAACTCTTTGTCCCGAACAACGAGGTCCAACCGGTCGACGGCGACAACACTTCCACCCCGCCGCCGCTGAAAGGTGACGGTGACGTCTTTGATCGTGAGTTTGGCCGCAAAGGTGGTCATTGCGAGGCGCGGCTCCATCTGTCATCGCGAGGCCCAAAGGGCCGTGGCGATCTCTGTGACAAGCGAGATTGCCACGGGGCTGCGCCCCTCGCAATGACTACGCTTTGGGCGACCATGGCAACAACGTCCGGTGCATCCACTTAAAGACGAGATCGAACGCCAGGCCCAGCAATCCGATGACAAACAGCCCGACGAAGATCCGGTCCGTAAACAGCCCGCGCATCGAATCCAGAATGAGGTAGCCCAGCCCGCGGTCGGCCGCCACCAGTTCGGCCACGATCAGGTACGTCCAGGCCCAGCCCATCGTGATCCGCAGATTATCCATCACTCCCGGCAGCGTGGCCGGCACGAGGACGCGACTGAACACGGTCCCTTCCTTCGCCCCGAGGGTGTAGGCGCTGTCCAGCAGATCCTTGCTCACGTTCGACGAGACATCCGCGACCAGCAATACGAGCTGGAAAAACGTCCCGATGAAAATGACCGCGACCTTCTCCGCCGCCCCAATGCCAACGTAGAGAATCAGCAGCGGGATCATGGCACTGACGGGCAGATAGCGGACGAAGTCGACGACGGGTTCGAGCAGCGCCTCCACGAACTTCAGCGTACCCATCAGAATGCCGAGCGGCACGGCGACCACGACGGCCAGCGCCCAGCCGCTGACGATGACGCTCAGGCTGGCCCGCATGTGGACAGGCAGGCTCCCTTCGCGCAGCAGGGCGATGGCCGCCCTGACCACATCAGAGGGCGACGGCAGGAACAGCGGGGGCACGACCCCGCCATACGAGAGCACGGTCCACACCAGCGCGATGGCGGCGATGGACAGTCCGACGCCACTGAGGTAGGTCCGGCGCGACACCGGTTCGTGCGGCCGCAGTGCGGCGGTCAGGGCGGAAACAAGCCGGCTCCGCGGCCGAGTCTGTGCCTGCGGAGCCGGACGTTGCGTTTTGGTCCGAACGTTTCTATCTGGCAATGAAGGACGGATTGAGGATCGTGGTCGCCTTCAAGCCTTTGATCTGCACCTTGTCCTGTGCCGCCCAGAAGTCGATGGCAAACTGTGCCGTCTTATACGCTCCTCCACCTGAGCCAAAAAATGCTTGGTTCGTGGCGTAGTCATAGTAGCGGATCCCGGTCAGCGTGCTGGCAAACTCCTTGGGATCCTTCAGCCAGCCGCCGATGGCATCAGCCATGATCTGGTTGCTTTCACCGGGGTACGCCTTCCAATACTCCACGCCCTTGTGCCAGGCCGCCACGACCTTGCGGACCTCGTCGCCCCTGGCCCGCAGCACATCGTTCCGGAAGACCAGGACGTCGACAATCAGACCTGGCGTGGTCGTGGAATCGGCGAGCAGGTGACCGTGGGCTGCGCTCTTCCCCTTCGTCAGCCACGGCTCCCATGTCACTGCGGCGTCGACCTTCCGGGCGACGAAGGCCGCACCCGCCTCGCCGGCCGTCATATTCACCGACACGATGTCCTTGAAGGACATGCCGTTCTGCTTCAGCAGGTAGCCGAGGAGGAAGTGGCTGACTGAACCTTCCCCGTAGGCCACCTTCTTGCCCTTGAGTCCCTTGATCGTCTTGATGGCTTTGTCGGCGACAATCCCGTCGCCGCCTTTGCTGTCGTCAAACGCCATGACTGCCGCGATCTGGAAGTCGGGCCGCACGCGCAGGACTATCGTGTCGATGGTGGTCATCAGGCCGTCGATTTTCCCCGCGGCCAGCGCCACGTAGCGCGTCTTGGTGTCCTCCATGTTGATGAACTGCACGCTGACGCCTTCATCTTTGAGGAAGCCCTTCTTGTCCGCGAGAAACAGCGGCCCGTAACCGACCCACACCGGATATCCGATCTTCAGGACCTTCTGCGCCGGCGCCGGTGCCGGGAGGAGCAGCGCGGTGCCGATGAGTATGGCAATAACAGCCAAAACAGGCAGCTTGCGTAACATGGACTCACCCCTTTTCAAGTGTCATTGCGAGCGGCGAGGCCGCGAAGCAATCTCCTCCCACGAGGAGATCGCCACGGCCCTGCGGGCCTCGCGATGACGGATAGAGGAATGCCCTAAGCCTTTCCTTTGTGTGGCTTCGTTTCCTGCGTCTGCAGCCGCGTCGCCGCAATCACGGAGAGCATCTCAAACAGAATGTTCGCGGCCAGCATCGAGGTGATCCCCGCGTGGTCGTACGGCGGCGAGACCTCCACCACATCCGCGCCGACCAGCTGCACACCGACCAGCGCCCGCACAAGCTCCAGCGCTTCCCGGCTCGTCAACCCCCCGACCTCCGGCGTGCCGGTTCCGGGGGCGAACGCCGGGTCCACGCCGTCGATATCAAACGACACGTAGACGGGACCGCGGCGAAGCGTGAGAATCTGTTCTTTCACCCAGGCCAGACCTTCATGGGCCACCTGCTCCGCTGTAATAGTCCGCACCCCGTGCTTCCTGCCAAAGTCGAAATCGGTCTCCGCGTACACAGGCCCGCGGATTCCAATCTGCACCACCCGGCGCGTATCCAGCAGCTTCTCCTCAATCGCCCGCCGGAACGGCGTGCCGTGGAAGTACTTGTTGCCGAAGTACTCCTCCCACATGTCCTGGTGCGAGTCGATGTGCACCATCCCGACCGGCCCGTGCTGCGCGGCGACCGCCCGCAGGATCGGCAGCGACAGCGAGTGATCCCCGCCGACGCACACCGGGATCACGTTCGCGGCGAGGATGTCTCCCACGGCACGCTCCACCCGGCCGTAGGTATCCTCAATGTTCACCGGGTTGACGTCTACGTCGCCCACATCCGCCACACGCACGACCTCGAACGGGCTGACTTTCAGCGACGGGTTGTAGGGGCGGATCAAGCTGCTGTGCTGGCGGATGTCGCGGGGACCGAACCTGGGACCCGGCCGGTACGACGTCCCGCCGTCAAACGGGATTCCCAGCAGCGCGACGTCGAGCTGCGCATAATCCCGCGTCTGCGGCAGCCGCATGAACGTCGCCGGCTGCGCAAACCGCGGCGAGCGGAAAGAATCGGCGGGCTGGAAATCTGACATCAGGGCGCGCTCCCCCCGCCACCCGGCCGGTACGGGGGCGGCGTCAGGAGCAGATCCTGCACAGCCTGCCCGATGCCGCCCAGCGGATTCTCGCGGCTCGGCAAGCCCTGCACGAACGGCAGTAGTTGATGGCGGGCAACTTCAAAGACCCGCCGCAGTTCGGCAACAGGATGGCGGTGTTCGTCGACTCGCAGCTCGCAGTAGGGATACTCTTCTTTGTGCACGACCAACAACGCAGCCGACTGCTTGCCTCGCTTGTCCCCGCCAACCGCCTGGCCGGCCTCCAGGGCAACCACAAGCCGCTCGGGCAGGTCCATGCCCTCGGTACGGCGGAAGGCTTCCGCCATCGCTTGCACCGTCTCCTCGCCCACCAGCATGTTACCTTGCGCCGAGAAGTTTGGCCCGGTGATGTGTCCGAACCACGGCACGCACTCCGGACCCGACCAGGCGGCGCTATCCCCCTTGCGATCCACGAGTCCGACCTGTCGAACATCCCGGCCCGGATCCTCGGACACCAGCCGTTCCAGTGCGGCCTTGGCGCTCTGCCCTTGGGCCAGGAGGCGAAGTCCGTCGATGCCCAGATAGGGGTTGACCCAGGATTGGGTCGCCACCGCGCCAACGCCGGCTTTCGCGAACGGACAGAGGCTGCCCACGCCCGGCACCGCGGTCGAGACCGCCACGCCGAACATCCCGGTGCGCGCGCAGCGCGCCGCAATCGAAAAGGTACTCAGTCGCAGCATCTCCCTCACCCTCCTCACCATGTCATGTCGTCACACCTGGCGCGTGTGGGACGGTGATCCAGGAAGGAGCCCCACTGCTAAATCGCGAGTCATGCCACAAGCAGGCCGCATGATGACCACCACCCAAGGGATACAATGGAGGATCTTCCCGCGCGCAGATCTCCATCGCCACAGGGCAGCGGGAATGGAACCTGCACCCGGACGGCATCCGATACGCGCTGGGAATCTCCCCAAGGATCGGAACATCTCGCTGGCGTTTGGCCGGGTCCGCGTGGGGGATCGCCTCGAGCAGCGCGCGGGTATACGGGTGCTGGGGCGCCGAGAAGACTCGCTCCACCGGCCCGGCCTCAACCACGCGCCCAAGGTACATCACCGCGACGACATCACTGACATATCGGATGACGCCGAGGTTATGGCTCACGAACAAATACGCCAGCCGCAGCTCTCGCTGGATCTCCTTGAACAGGTTGAGAATCCTGGCCTGGACTGAGACGTCAAGCGCCGAGGTGGGCTCGTCGGCCACAACCAGGGACGGCCGTAGGATAATCGCTCTGGCGATGGCCACCCGCTGACGCTGTCCGCCGCTGAGCATGTGTGGATGCCGGTCGAGGAATGAGACGTCGAGCCCGACGTGCTGGAGCGCCTCCTGCACCAGGTCCAGCCGGTGTTCGCCGCTGCCCACGTGATGGACCTCCAGCGGAGCCAGCAACGCCTCCCGCACCGTCTGGCGGGGATTGAACGCCGACGACGTATCCTGGAACACCGCCTGCATCTGGCGCCGCACACGGCGCATCTGTGCAGCAGGCAATACGGTGATATCCTGATCATCGAAGATGACGCGTCCGGCGGAGGGCCGGACGAGCCCCAGGACGATCCGGCAGACGGTGGATTTGCCTGAGCCGGTTTCTCCGACGATGCCCAGCGTCTGACCGCGCTGAATTTCCAGATCGACGTGATCAAGCGCTTGCAACCAGCGGCGCGCCCAGAGCGCTCCGCCGAGCTCGAACGTCTTCGACACCCCCTGCACCTGCAGCAGCGGGTCAGCCATGAGTCTCCACCAGCCAGCACCGCGCGGTGTGGTCGGCCTCGACTGTGAGCAACGGCGGCTCCTCGTCGCAGTGCTTGAATCGGTATGGGCAGCGATCGACGAAGCGACACCCCCGAGGCAGATCCACAGGCGACGGGATGCTGCCGGGGATGGAGATGAGCTCGGCCTGAGCCGCCTCCCCCGTGGGCGTCGCCCGCAGCAGCGCCTGCGTGTAGGGATGGCCGGGGCGCGCGAAGATGCGCTCGACAGAACCCTGCTCGAGAATCCGGCCCGCGTACATCACGTACACCCAGTCGCACATCTCGGCCACCACGGCCAGATCGTGTGTGATAAACAGCATCGACGTGTGGTGCTCGTCACGGATCTCGCGGAGCAGCCGCAGGATCTGCGCCTGGATGGTGACGTCCAGCGCCGTCGTGGGCTCGTCGGCCACCAGCAGCGGCGGGTCGAGGGCGATGGCCATGGCCGTCATGGCGCGCTGCTGCATCCCTCCACTAAATTGATGCGGATACTCGGACGCTCGTTCATCCGGGAGCGGGAGGTGCACGTCCGCCAGCCGCCTGACGGCCTGGGTCAGCGCTGTCTTCCAGTCAGCTCCGCGGTGGAGCACATACGGCTCGCCGACCTGCGCGCCGACGCGCAGCACGGGGTTCAGCGCCGACATCGGATTTTGGGGAATCATCGCGATCTGGCGACCCCGGATGGTGCGCAACTGGGCCTCCGGCAGGCCCAGCAGCGACGCGCCGCTCAGCCGGATGTCTCCCGTCGTGATCCTGGCGGTCCGGGGAAGCAGGCCGAGCACGGCCAGCGCCGTCATGGTCTTCCCGCTTCCCGATTCCCCGATCAGACCGACAATCTCTTGCGGCCAGACGTCCAGCGTCACGTCATCGACAACCCTGGCCGCACCGCGCCGTGTGGCGAACTCGATGGTGAGCCCGGCGATCCCCAGCACCGGAGGCCGATCCTGACGCCGGTGGCCCCGCGCCTCCGCGCTCACGCCGCCTCCCTCAGCCGAGGGTCGAAGACGTCGCGCAGACCGTCTCCCAGGAGGTTGAAACCGAGCACGCCGATCAACATGGCCATGCCCGGCACGACACCGAGCCACGGCGCCTGGTCCATGAAGCCCCGTCCGGTGTTGAGCATGTTGCCCCAGGACGGCTCGGGCGGCTGCGCGCCGAGCCCGAGGAAGCTGAGCGAGGACTCCAGCAATACGGCGTAGGCGAACGCCGCCATGGCCTCCACAAACAGCGGTGTGATGATGTTGGGCAGAATCTCCCGCGTCAAAATGCGGACGTCCGACATGCCGATGGTGTGGGCGGCCTCAATGTACTGCTGCCGCAGGACATCTTGGGTCGCGGCTCGGGCCAGCCGTGAAAACCCTGGAATGAAGATGATGCCGATCGCCGTCATGGCGTTGAGGATGCTGGTTCCCAGCACCGCCATCAGCACGATCGCCAGGAGGATGGCCGGGAACGAGAACAGCAACTCCATGAAGCGCATGAGGACCATGTCGACCGGACCGCCGAAGTACCCCGCGGCAATGCCGATCACTCCGCCACCGATCAATCCTACCGACACGGCGACGGCGGCGACCTTCACGGAGATGCGGGCCGCGTGGATCACCCGCGACAGGACGTCCCGGCCGAATTCATCGGTGCCCAACCAGTGCGCGCGGTTGGGAGGCTGCAGTTTGATGGCGACATCGATGTCGTAGGGCGAATACGGAGAGATCACGTCGGCGAAGATCGCCGAGAGGACCACCAGTCCTACGAGGCAGCCGCCGATCAGCAGCAGGCGGAATCGCCGCCAGTGAACGGCGCTGCGACCCACCCAGTGGCGCTCGCGCTGCGCCAGTTGCACGCTCATGCCCGTGACCTAGCGTGTACCTGCCGCGGATCAAGGACCGCCGCGACCAAATCCACCACCATGTTGGCCGCCAGGACCACCACGGTGACGGTGAGGGCGCTGGCCAGCAGCACTGGATAGTCACGGTTGATGATTCCCACCAGCACCAGCTGGCCGACGCCAGGCAGCAGGAAGATGTCTTCAATGATCACCACGCCGCCGAACAGCCAGCCGAATTCCACGGCGCCCACGGTCAAAAACGTGATCAACGCATTTTGCAGCGCGTGCCGCCAGATCACGACGTTGGGAGCGGCCCCTTTCGCTAGAGCGGTATGGATGTAGTCAGAGGAGAGGACCTCGATCATCTTCGCGCGCATGACGCGCAGCAGGAGCGCGGAGGAGACGAGGCCCAGGGAGAGCGCCGGCATGATGAACAACGACACGTTCTTCGCGGGATTCTCGGCGAATGGGACGTACCCGCCGGCGGGAAGCACCTTTACGGTCAGGGCCAGGATCAAGATGAGCACAGTCGCCAGCCAGAAGCTGGGGACGGCCCCCAGCACCGTGGCGAAGACGCTGATCACACTGTCCAACCGTTGCTGGTGATGATACGCGGCCAGCGCGCCCAGCGGGACGGCAATCGCGTTGGCGATCAGGAAGGCGAGGATCGCCAGCTCCAGGGTGACCGGCAGCCGTGACACCAGCTCCGGACCGACCGGCAGGTGGTTTTGAAACGACGTTCCGAAATCTCCCCGCACGGCCTTCCCCAACCAGTCCAGGTACTGGACATGCAGGGGCCGGTCAAGACCCTGCTCGTGTTCGAAACGGGCGATGGCCTGCGCGGTGGCATCGATGCCCAACGCCGCCTTCGCCGCCGATCCCGGCACCACGTTGACGGTGACGAACAAGACCAGCGACGTCGCCAGAACGGTCGGCACGAATGCAGCCAGGCGTGTCGCGATCAATCTCCACATGATCCAAGAGAAACGGCTGGAGGCAGCCACGCCCGGATGGCGGCGAGCGCCGCGGGCAGCGATGCCTCCAGCCTTCCCGCAGGTTCAGCTAACTCTCGATCCACGCATCCTTCAACGTCTTCAAGAACCCGGTTCGCATCGGGCGGTAATTCTTCAGTTTCTTGGTGTGCCCGATGAGGAGCCACCCGTTGACCAGTGGCACGATCGGCATGTCCTGCATGGACAGCTCCTGCATCTTGGTGTAAAGCCCCTTGCGCGCATCCAGCGCGGAGCTGGTCTTCGCCTGTTCCAGCAGGCCGTCCATCGCAGTGCTGCAGTACTTCTGCACGTTGATGGCCATGCCGCAGTGATAGTTGTTGGTCACAAAATCGTCCGGGTCGGCCAGCGGGCTCAACCAGTACATCATGGTGATATCGAACTTACTGGTGCTCCAGACTTCGTCCCAATACCGGGGGATCTCCATCGTGCCGAGTTTCGCCCGGATGCCGGCCTTCGCCAGGTTGGCCTGCACTATCGGCCCCATCGCCATGATGTTGGGAAACGACGACGGAAGTGTCATCGTGGTCTCGAAGCCGTTGGGGTAGCCGGCCTCCACCACCAGCGCACTGGCTTTCTCAGGATCGCCCCTCGGTGGGACGAACTGCTTGTCCAAGAAACCCCAGTTCCACTTGGGAATGACACCACCGACGATCGGCGTCGCCAGGCCGAAGAAAGCGCCCTCTACGAGGGCCTTCCGGTCGAGGGCCAGAGAAACCGCCTGACGGATCTTCGGGTTGTTGAACGGCTCCTTGGAGTTGTTCGGCAAGAGCCAGTTGTACCGGGATCCCTCCAGGGTCAACGCTGCGAGGTCGGGATTGGCTTTCACCTTTGCGAAATCCTTAGGCGGAATTTCATTCGAGAAGTTCACGACTCCCGACAGCAGCGCGTTTGTCAGGGCGGTGATGTCGGAAATGATCCGGTATTCCATTGCATCGACATAGGGCTTGCCCGCCTCAAAGTAGTTAGGATTGCGCTCAAACTTGATCGCGGTGCGGGGCTCGTAGCTGACGAACCTGAACGGACCGGTCCCGACGGGCTTGGCGTTCAGATCAAGACCGGATTCCACAAGCTTCTTAGGGACGATCGAGGAACCGGGGAACGCCATGTAGATCAGGAATGGTCCTGTCACCTTCGTCAGTCTGAACTGCACGGTGTGGGGATCGACCACATCGACGCTCTTGATTGTCTCGACCTGCGCGCCGTAGGAATAGCCGGAGTTGGGCGCCCGCAACCGGTCAAACGTGAACTTCACATCCGCAGCGGTCAGGTCATCTCCGTTGTGGAACTTTACGCCCCGGCGGAGTCTAAACGTGTACGTCAGTCCGCCGTCTGAGACTTGATATGACTCCGCGAGCTCTGGATAGGGTTTCGCATCGGGATCCAGGGCCATCAACGTGGAGTAGACCTGCTCGATCACCACGTGCGACATTCCGCTGGGGCCTCTCACGGGATCGAAGCCCGCGGGATCGGCCGAAAAGGCCGCCTTCAACACACCACCCCGCCTGGGAACGCCCGCCGCAGCCCAGGCACGCGTCGCAAACGTGCTCAGCAGGCTCTGTGCGGCGACGAGCGAGATACCGAGCGCGGCTGCCCGCCGTAGGAACTCTCGCCGGCTCAGCGTTCCGCTGCGCAGTGAATCCACCAGACTGGCCAACTCGTCATTTCTCATCCTTTCCCCCCCACCCTGTGGAATGACATGACCTCGCCGGCCATCTATCAACCGACGTTCCGCAACGTTTGAAGCAGCACAATCGAGTTCGGCCCGGCGGAGTTTGCGTATAGATTCTGCGGCTGGAGGTTTTCTCCCGCTGCCGTCGAACGAAACGCGCAATCCTCAGGCATTCTAACAATCGAGGTGGGGAACGTGAGCAGATGGAGAGTGCCGGCGATCGTCGCCGCGGCGGCGGTGGTCCTGGCGGTGGGCACGACAGCTGCCCCTGTGCTGTCCCAGTCCCAGGAGGTCTCATTCACCTACATCGAGCAGCAGATCATCACGTCCATCGACCCGCAGGCGGCTGTGGACGAGAGCAGTCTGCATTCCGCCATCAACCTCTACGATCCCCTGGTCTATCCCAACGTGGAACAGGGGACGATGTCGCCGCGGCCGCACGTCGCCGAGTCGTGGACGGTCGCCCCCGACGGCAAACGGTACACCTTTAATATCCGCCACGGCATCAAGTTCCACAGCGGGCGGGAGCTCACGGCCGAGGACGTGGCCTGGAGCATGGACCGCCAGCTGCAGATCAAAAAGGGCTTCTTCTGGATCTTCTCGCCGGTCCTGGACCCCGGCAGCACAAAAGTCATCGACCGGTACACGGTCCGGTTTGACCTGAAAGACTCGTACGCGCCGTTCCTGAGTGGCCTCGAGCTGTTCTTCATCATGGACAAAGATCTCATCACGGCCAACCTCAAGCCCGGGCCGTTCGGCGACCTGGGGGACTATGGTGCCGCGCTGCTGGAGACCAAGGACGCGGGCTCCGGTCCGTACCGCATGGAGCGCTGGGAACGCGCCACCGAGATGGTGCTGACCGCGTTCCCCGACTACTGGCGTGGGTGGAAGCCGGGCCAGATTACCAAGGTCTCGTACAAGATCGTCCTCGAAGAGGCCACGGTGAAGACGCTGCTGCGCTCCAAGGAAGCCGACATGGTGAACCAGTGGCTGTCGCCGCCGAGCTTTGCCGAACTCAAGCAGTCGCCCGGCATCGTGGTCAAGGAAGATCCGAGCGTGCAGCTGTTCCATCTGGAGATGAATACCAAGAAGCCGCCGCTCGACAACCTGAAGGTCCGGCAGGCCATCGCCTACGCGTTCGACTACGACAAGGCGATCCAGCAGATCTTCATTGGCGCGACCAAAGCCAAGGGCCCGGTGCCGGTGCGCGTGCCGGGCTGGAACCCGCAGGTCCCGGTCTACGGCCACAACGTGACGAAAGCGAAGCAATTGCTGGCGGAAGCCGGCTACAAGCCCGGCGACCTGACCCTCGAGTACGTCTGGGTCTCCTCGGTGCCGCTGGAACGGCTGATCGGCCTGCTGCTGCAGAGCAACCTGCAGGAGATCGGCGTCAAACTCGACATCACCGGCGAGTTGTGGCCCCATGTCCTGGAGCGCGCCACCAAGGCGGAGACCACCCCGCACATCACGGCGATCTTCGACACGCTGAAATACCCGCACATCGACAGCCACACCTACGGCATGTACCATCCCAGCTGCTGGGGCACGTTCCGCTGCATGTCGTTCTATGAGAACGCGGCGGCCACGCAGGTCCTGGAGAAAGCGCGGAGGGCTGCCGACCCGAAGGAGCAGATGAAGCTCTACGAAGAGGCGCAGGTGATGATCGCGCGGGATGTGCCGAGCATCTACGTGGCCAACCCGCTGCACCGCATCGCGTTCCGGGACAATGTGAAGGGGTACCGGTTCGTGGGGCTGGTCGGTTTCGACGTCGCCTTCTACGACTTCACCATCGTGCGGTAGCGCGTCAGCGAGTCTGAGCGTTTGATGGCGAGGGGGCGGCGCGGTCCGCCTCCTCGCCGGAGTCTCTGATGAACTTTCGGACGTATCTGCTCCGGCGCACTCTCCATATCATCCCCGTCCTGTTCGGCCTGTCCATCCTCATCTTTGTTGTCTCGCGGGTCATCCCCGGCGACCCGGTCCGGCTCGCGCTGGGCCTGGAAGCCACAGGCGAACAGGTCGAGCAGCTGCGCCGGCAGATGGGTCTGGACCGCCCGCTGGTCGCGCAGTACCTCGCCTATTTTGCCGGCGCAGTGCGCGGAGACTTCGGCTACTCTCTGCGCACCCACCGCAACGTGGCCCAGGATCTGCTCGACTTCTTCCCCGCGACGCTGGAGCTGACGTCGGTCGCGATGCTCATCTCCGTTGTGGTCGGCGTGCCATTGGGCATTCTGGCTGCGGTGCGGAAAGACCAAGGCCCCGACCATGTCAGCCGGATTGTCGCCCTGATCGGGGTGGCCCTGCCGCGCTTTTGGCTGGCGATTCTGCTGCAGCTCGCCCTGGCCTATCAGCTGCGCCTGCTGCCGACCATCGGCCGGGGGCCGGCCCCGCCGGTCCACGTCACCGGGCTCTTCCTTGTAGACAGCCTGGTCGCGCTGCGCCTGGACGCGTTTTGGACATCGCTGAAGTACCTCGCCATGCCGGCGTTTGCGCTGTCGGTGGGGACGCTGGCGCAGGTGATGCGCCTGATCCGCGCGGGGATGATCGAGGAGATGCGGCGGGACTACGCCCTGGCCGCGCGCTCGTATGGCCTGCCGCCCAACCTGATCATTTACAAATACCTGCTGAAGAACGCCTTCACCGCAACGCTGACCATCCTGGGATTGAGCTATGGGTTCCTGCTGGGCAACGCCTTCCTGGTGGAAGCCGTGTTCGCCTGGCCGGGCCTGGCGTTCTACGGGGTCGACGCGCTGCGCTACAAAGACTTCAACGGCGTGATCGCGGTCACGATCGTCATCGGCGCAGCGTATGCCCTGGTCAACCTGGCCACCGACATTCTCTATGGCTACGTGGATCCACGGGTGCGCTATGAATGACCGGGTGACCAATGGCTGAGATCGTCGCCACGGCCGGCGAGCTGCGGGTGACCCGCACCCGGGAGTGGCGGAAGATGTGGTTCCGCTTCCGCCAGTCGAACCTGTCGCTGCTGGGGTTCGGCATCATCGCCGCGGTCATCCTGGCCGCCGTCTTTGCACCCCAGCTGGCCCCCTACCCTCACCACGCCGGCATCTTCGTGGATTTCGATCACGCCCTGAAGGCCCCATCTGCCTACAACTGGTTGGGCACCGACGACGCCGGGCGCGATATCCTCTCGCGCATGCTGTTCGGCGCGCGCATCTCGCTGATCCTCGGCCTGATGGTCCTGATCATCGCGGTCGCCGTGGGCGTCCCACTCGGCGTGGTCGCGGGATACTGGGGCGGGCGGGCCGGAGACCTCATCATGCGCGTCACCGACGTGTTTCTCGCCGTCCCCCCGATCGCGCTCGCGCTGGCGGTCACGGCCGCGCTGCGACCGACGCTCACCAACGCCATGGTCGCCATCGCCTTTGCCTGGTGGCCGTGGTACACGCGGCTGGTCTATGGGCAGGTGCTGTCCCTGAAAGAGCAGCAGTTTGTGGAAGCGAGCCGCGGGTTGGGAGCCAGCCGCTGGCGCATCGCGTTTCGAGAGATCCTGCCCAACGCCTGGTCGCCAATCATCGTCAAGGTCACGCTGGACATGGGATTCGTCATCCTCACCTCGTCCGGCCTGAGCTTCCTGGGACTGGGCGCCCAGCCGCCGACCCCGGAGTGGGGGACGATGATCGCCGAAGGCCGCGACTATCTGCCCGGCGCGTGGTGGGCGGCCACCTTCCCGGGGCTGGCCATCTTTCTCACCGTGCTGGGCTTCAATCTGCTGGGGGATGGCCTGCGCGACGTCTTTGACGTGGAGATTGAGCAGTGGCGGGCAGGCAACTGACGGACCAACCGGGATCGCGGGAACGCGGGAACGCGGGAACGCGATGCCAGGAGCCTCTGCTTTCGGTCGAGGACCTGGTGATTCATTTCCATCTCTACGAAGGGCTGGCGCGGGTCATCAATGGCGTCAGCCTGACGATCCGGCGCGGGGAAAGTGTGGCGCTGGTGGGGGAGACCGGCTGCGGCAAATCCATCACGGCGAAAGCCATCCTGGGGTTGCTGCCGCCCAACGCGGAGATCGTCTCAGGGCGCATCGTGTTCGCAGGACGCGATCTGCGACGCCTGCCGGAAGAAGCGTTGCAGAAGATCCGTGGCCGGAAGATGGCAATGATCTTCCAAGATCCGGGAACGGCCCTGAACCCCGTCTTCACCGTAGGCGACCAGTTGATGGACGTCGCGTCGTGGCAGGGGGCCTCGCGCGCGCCGCTGGTGCGCCGGCACAACGGCGAGCTGCGGCGGCGCTGCCTGGACATGCTGCGCCTGGTCCGCATCCCCGATCCGGAGAGCACGTTCCGGCGCTATCCGATTGAACTCTCGGGGGGCATGCGGCAGCGCGTCCTCATCGCCCTCGCGCTGCTCGGCGAACCCGACCTGTTAATCGCCGACGAGCTGGGCACCGCATTGGACGTCTCGATCCAGGACCAGATCCTGGAAGAGCTGCGCGAGCTCGTGCGCACCCAGGGGTTGTCGGTACTCTACATCACGCACAACCTCGGCGTGGCCCGCCTGGTCTCCGACCGCATCTACGTCATGTACGGCGGCGAGATCGCCGAAGTCGCCCCGACCGCCGCGATGTTCAGCCGCCAGCTGCATCCGTACTCGCAGGGGTTGCTTGCCGCGATCCCGCGCCTCTCTGGCTCCATCGGCGAGGGCATCGAGGGCCGCATTCCCGACTACATCGACCCCCCGCCGGCCTGCCGCTTTGCGCCGCGCTGCCCGTTCCGCATGGCGATCTGCGATCAACAGCGGCCGCTGCTCGCCGCCTCTGAGCCGGGACGGCTGGCAGCCTGCCACCTCTACCCCGCCTCGACACGACGATGACTCTGCTGGACGCGCGCGGGCTGGTCAAGTATTTCCCGGTCACCGCAGGGTTGCTGCGCCGGAGAGTCGGCGATGTGAAAGCCGTCGATGGTGTGAGCCTGGCAATCGAGGAAGGCACGACCCTGGCCCTGGTGGGCGAGACCGGATCGGGCAAGACCACGCTCGGCCGACTGCTGACTCGGCTGCTGACGCCGACGAATGGACAGATCGTCTTCGAAGGACGCGACATTACAGGCCTCGATGAACAGGCGCTGCGGCCTGTGCGCCGGCAGATGCAGATGGTGTTTCAGAATCCGGCCTCGTCGTTGAATCCCCGGCGCCGCGTGAAGGAAATCATCGAAGAGCCGCTGGTCGTCCACGGCATCGGCACGCCGGTGGCGCGGCTGCGGCAGGTGCGCGAGCTGCTGGAGCGGGTGGCGCTGCCGCCGAGGGACTTTCTGTTTCGCTACCCGCACGCCCTCAGCGGCGGCCAGCGGCAACGCGTGGCGATTGCCCGGGCGCTCGCTCTTCATCCAAGACTGATCGTGCTCGACGAACCGACCTCGGCGCTGGACGTGTCGGTGCAGGCGAAGATTATCGGGCTGCTGCGTCGGTTGCAGCGCGAGCTACGGCTCACATACCTCTTTATCTCGCATGATCTGAGTCTCGTGCGCAACGTGGCCGAGTCCATTGCCGTGATGTACCTGGGGAAGATCGTGGAGCTGGCGGCGGCGGAGAGGCTATTCACATCACCGAGCCACCCGTACACACGGGCTCTGCTATCGGCCATTCCGACGGTCTCCGATGAGGAGGCGGCGCTGATTCCGGAGAAAATCGTCCTGCGGGGAGAGATCCCGAGCCCTTCGCGCGTGCCGCCGGGATGTGCATTTCACCCGCGGTGCTACGCGCGGATCGATGGGTGTGACCGCGTCGTACCTGAGCTCATCACGTTGGGCGATGGCCACGCGGCGCGGTGTATTCTCTATGATCCCGCCCTCGGCGCCCCCGGGTTGCCTAATGTCATTGCGAGGAGGGAGTGAGCTTGTCATTGCGAGCCCCCGAAGGGGGCGAAGCAATCTCCATCTTAGAGGAGATCGCTTCGCTGCGCTCGCGATGACGGCGTGAGGGGAGATCGCCACGGCCCTGCGGGCCTCGCGATGACAAAGAACATGTCCTATCGTCTCGCTGTTGACATCGGCGGCACGTTTACCGACCTCGTTCTCCTGGACGAGGCCTCCGGAGCGCTGCACGGCCACAAAATCCTCACCACGCCCCACGCGCCGGAGGAGGCCGCCCTGCGCGGCCTGCGGGAACTGTGCGCCCGCGCCCGCATCACGCCGGCCCAGATCACCATCCTCATCCATGCCACCACCCTGGTGACCAACGCCCTCATCGAACGCAAGGGCGCGGCCACCGCGCTGCTCACCACGGCAGGATTCCGCGACACGCTGGAGATGGGCAAAGAGCAGCGCTACGACATCTACGATCTGTTCCTGAAGTACCCCGACCCGCTGGTGCCGCGGCGCTGGCGGGTAGGCGTGCGCGAGCGCATCACGAGAGACGGGGAGGTGCGGGTGCCGCTCGATGTGCCGGCGGTCCGGCGCACGGTGGGCAACCTCGTCCGCCAGGGCGTCGAGGCGGTTGCGGTCTGCTTCCTGCATGCCTATCGCAATCCGGCTCACGAGCAACTGGTCAAAACGCTGCTTGAGCGGGAGTTCCCTGATCTCAGCGTGTCCGTCAGCAGCGAAATCAGTCCTGAGATCCGCGAGTTTGAGCGCACCAGTACCACCGTGTGCAACGCGTACGTGCAGCCGCTGGTCGATCACTACCTGCGCGGAATGGAAACGGCGCTGGCTGCGGACGGCTTCCGCGGACGGTTCCTGCTGATGCTGTCGTCGGGCACCCTCGCCGCCCCAGACGTCGCGCGGCGTTTCCCCGTCCGCCTCCTCGAATCCGGACCGGCCGCGGGCGCATTGCTCGCGGGTCACATCGGCTCGTTGATCGGGCAGCCGGACCTGGTGGGATTTGACATGGGTGGGACGACGGCTAAGATCTGCCTGGTGCGCGACGGCCGGCCGAAGGTGACTCCGACGATAGAAGTGGCGCGCGTTCACCGCTTCAAACCGGGCTCCGGCCTGCCGGTGAAAACGCCGGTGGTCGACATGATCGAGATCGGCGCGGGCGGCGGATCGCTGGCCGGTGTCGACAGCATGGGGCTGCTGCGCGTGGGCCCGCAGAGCGCGGGAGCCGATCCGGGGCCGGCCTGCTATGGGCTCGGCGGCACTGCGGCGACCGTCACCGATGCTTGCGTCGTTCTCGGCTACTACGACCCGGCCGCGTTTCTCGGCGGCGCGATGCCGCTGGATGCCGGGGCGGCCCGTGAGGCGGTGTCACGCGTCGGGGTCCCGCTGGGCTTGAACACCGTGGAGACCGCGTGGGGCATCTTCGCCATCGTGTGCGAGAGCATGGCGCAGGCGGCACGCCTCTACCTGATCGAACGCGGGCAGGATCCCCGCCGCTTTGCGCTGGTCGGCTTCGGCGGCGCCGGACCGGCGGCCGCGGCGCGCGTGGCGCGACTGCTCGGCATGCGTCAGGCGATCATCCCCCCGGCATCGGGGCTGGCCTCGGCCCTCGGACTCCTGGTAGCTCCGGCGGGCTTCGACTTCGGCCATTCGCTGACTGGAGAACTGCAGAGCCTGAACTGGGACGAGGTCGAGCGGCTCTTCGTGCAGATGGAAGACCGAGGCCGCGAGATGGTTCTGGCGACGGGGATGCCCGCGTCATCGGTGCGGGCCGAGCGGCGCGCGGAGATGCGCTACACAGGGCAGTTTCACGACATCGAGGTACCGCTCCCGGACCGGCTGCATCCCGGCGTGGTGCCTGCGATCCGCGAACGCTTCGATGCAGAATACGCCCGCCTCTTCGGCCTGGCGCTCGACGGCTATCCGGTGCAGGTCCTGAACTGGCGGGTGCTCGTCAGCGCACCGGGCGCGAAGGTTGACCTGCGGGGATCATCGGACGGCGCGACCTCGCCGGAGCAGGCGCTCAAGCGCCGGCGGTCGACCTATCTGCCTGACGGCCGGTCTTTCGTTGATGTCCCGGTCTACGCGCGAGCGCACCTCACGGAGCGTTCCATCGATGGCCCGGCGGTGATCGAGGAAGCCGAGGCGACGACGCTGCTGTGGCCGGGGGACCGGCTGACCGTCGATGGACAGCGCAACCTTGTCATAGAGATCGGTCAATCTACACAACCTACACAAACGACACAACCTACACAATCACAAACAACAGCGAAAAGGATTAGCAGGTGATTGTGTAGCTGAGGAGGTTGCCTTTGTTTGACCCCGTCTCGCTTGAAATCATGTGGAGCCGCCTCATCAATATCACCGAGGAGTGCTGGGTCACGATCTGGCGGACGGCGTTTTCCACCATCATCGGCGAGGCGCAGGATTTCGGTTGCGAACTATTGGATGCGCGCGCCAACTCCATCGCCCACTCGCCGCGCTCGATGCCGGTATTCAACCTGACGCTGCCGCAGGCGATCAAGGCGCTCTTCGAATCATTCCCGCCCAATGAGCTGGAAGATGGCGACGTGCTCATTACCAACGACCCCTGGGTCTGCGCCGGCCATCTCTTCGATCTGGCAGTCGTCACGCCGGTGTTTCGCAGCGGGCAGATGGTGGGGCTGGTCGGCTCGATCGGACACTGTTCGGACATCGGCGGCACGAAAGATTCCGGCCACGCCCGCGAGGTGTATGAGGAAGGGCTGCAGATTCCGCCGCTCAAGCTGTACCGCGCCGGCCGGCTGAATGACGACGTCGCGGCGATGATCCGGCGCAACGTCCGGCGCCCGGAAATGGTTTTCGGCGACATTCAGGCGCAGGTCGGCAGCAACCGCATCGGCGCGCAACGCCTCCTCGAGTTCATGGAAGAGTACGGCCTGGAGACGCTGGAGCCGCTGGCCCACGAGGTGCAGCACCGCGCGGAGACCGCGATGCGGGAAGCGATCGCCGCGGTTCCCGACGGCACCTACGCCAGCGAGGTGGAGTTCGAGGTCGCCGGCCAGCGCCTGCGCCTGCCGTGCAAGGTGATCGTGGCGGGCGACGAGCTGACCGTGGACTGGGAGGGCGCGCCGCCGGAACTGCCCTTCGGCGGGGTGAACTGCACCGGCACATACGCGGCCGCGCACACCACCTACGCGTTGAAGTCGATCCTCACGCCGGAGATCCCGTCGAATGCCGGATGCTTCCGCCCGCTGCACGTCCGCGCGCCGGAAGGTAGTGTGCTGAACTGCCGGTATCCGGCCTCGGTGAACCAGCGCACGATGGTCGGATGGTTCTGCGGACCGGCCGTCTTCCGCGCCCTCGCGCCGGTGCTGGCGGACCACGTGCAGGCGTTCACCGGCTTACCGGCGCTGTGCGCCGGATACGGCCGCGACGCCCACGGCCGCACCTTCAACGACCACATTATGTTCGGCGGTGGCCAGGGGGGCGGCCGGAATACGGACGGGAATTCCGCGGTGCTCTATCCGACCTCTGCGGCCAACGTCCCCGTGGAGATGTTCGAGCAGCGCACGCCGCTGATGGTAGAACGCAAAGAGCTCATCCCGGATTCGGCCGGCGCGGGGCGGCATCGCGGCGGGCTCGGCCAGCAGGTCGTCATCCGCAAGTTGTACGACGACGGGCTGCCGGTGCAGGCTCAGGTTCTTCCCCACGGAATTGGGTCGCCGCTAGAGGGTTTGCTGGGTGGCCGGTCCGCGGGGCCGGGGCGCTACAAGATCGCCGGCAAGGTGATCACTAAGGCAGCAGGACTGACGCAACTGGCCGAACTGCGAAAGTCATCAGACGTCGTCATCCTCGAGGCGGCCGGAGGCAGCGGCTTCGGCGCCCCGCGCGAGCGGCCGCTGGAGCTGGTCCAGCGCGACCTGACCGAAGGCTACATCACGCCCAGGGGCTTAGCCGCCTATGGCGCCCGCATGCGTAACGGCAAGGTCGTCCGCTCCCCCATGAAACGCCTGGCCAAGACGAAGCGGGTAGTCATTGCGAGGCCCGCAGGGCCGAAGCAATCTCCGGTCACGGAGATCGCCACGCGCCTTCGGCGCTCGCGATGACGATCAGGCAGTCATTGCGAGGAGCGCAGCATTTGCCGGGGTCCCCGCAAATTCGCTACCCAAATTTGCGGGGTGGCAAGCAATCTCTAACCCAGGTATCCCAGGGACGGCCCGTGCCGCCGGCGATACTCTCCGGCGATCCTCTCGCCTATCTCCGACGAAGGCACCAGCGGGTGCAGCGCCAGCGCTGCGACCGCTTCCCGCCACGACCGGTGCAACGCCGCCGCGACGGTTGCGCGCTCGTACGCCTTCACCCGCAAGACCAGATCCCGCACCGCTACCGGCAGTCCTCCCATCGACCGCGGGTGCGCCCCATCCGGCCCGACGCGGCTCGGCACCTCTACCACGTCGGCGTCGTCGAGATCTGCAATCGCGCCCTGGTTGACGGTGTTCACGATCAACTCCCGGCTCTGCGGATGCAGCATCGCCTCGATCACGTCAAGCGCGGCGCGGGCGTATCCGCCTTCAACGTGCCCGCCCATCATCGCTAGATCCCGGCGCTGGCCGGTCTCCGTCGCCATATAAGATGACCGCCGCGCGAAGATCGCCGCCTCATAGACCGGCAGCGGATCTTCGCCGCGTGTGACCGCCTCCAGCGCCGACGTCTTCAAACGCGCCGCCACGTCGGCCACGTCCTCCGCGCGCGTCCGGGGCGCTGCGCGCAGGCGGCCGACAACCTCGTCGTGATGATAGTAATATTGCAGGTACTCGTTTGGCAGCAGCCCCAACCGTCTGACCTCGCCGGGCTCGAACAGCGGCCGGCCGTAGATCGCCCGGATCGCGTCGTCGCTACTGAGAATCTCCGGCAGTCGATCGGCGCCATCCGTCCAGACGGCGCGAACCCAGCCGAGATGATTGAGGCCCAGGTAGTCGAGCCGCACCGCAGACTCCGGCACCCTCAGCTGCGCAGCGATTTTCCTGCCGAGCGCGGGCGGGCTGTCACAGATGCCGACCACGCGGGTCTCTCCCGACGCCGTCAGCGCCTGTGTGATCAGACCCGCGGGATTCGTGAAGTTGATGACCCACGCCTCGGGTGCCCGGCGGCGGACCCTCGCCACAAGGTCGGTCAAGACTGGAATCGTCCGCAGGGCCATTGCCCAGCCACCCGGACCCGTGGTCTCCTGCCCCACCACGCCATATGCCAGTGGGACCTGCTCATCGATGATCCGGCCCGCGAGACCCCCGACGCGGACGCTGGTAATCACAAACGAGGCACCATCAAATGCGCCCGCCGGCGAGGTGGTGGTCTGGAGGGCAAAGGGCCGGCCACTGCGGACCAGCAGCGCATCGGCCAGCGTTTTGACCAGGTGCAGCGCATCCGGATCCGTGTCGTACAGCACGACGCGTTCGACCGCCAGGCGCGCGCGGCGCTCAATCAGCCCCGAGATCATCAGCGGCGTGCGCATCCCTCCGCCGCCGGCGACGGCGACGATCACGGCGACGCGTCCCGGAGGGCGGTCCGGAACTCGCGCAGCGTCGGGAACGCCGGTGTTCCGCCCGGCGCGCGTGTCGAGAAGGCGCCGCAGATATTGCCCGCCAGCAGGCACCGTTCCAGCGGCTCGTCGCGCACGAAGGCCCAGATGAACCCGGCGTTGAACGCATCGCCGGCGCCGGTGGTATCGACCACCTCGACACTGGGAGGACGGACGGTCACCACGCGTCCCTGCTCCAGACCCACGGCGCCCTCGGACCCGACCTTGACGACCGGCACCCGCACCATCTCCCCCAACGCGCCCACGGCCTCTCCGAGATCGGACCGCCCCGTGAACCACTTGGCGTCGCGCTGCGATGGCATGAAGATCGTCACCCGTTTCACAATCTCCCGAAACCCCGGGTCGGCGTACACCTCCGGATTCCAGCCGATGTCCAGGGACGTCGTAATCTGCTCGCGGCGCAGTTGCTCCAGCAGCTTCACATGAGGTTCAAATGGAGATCGCATCCCGGCGAAGTGCACATGACGGGCGGCAGACCTCTTCCATGCCCGGAGCAGCTCCCCGGTCTCGCCCGCGCATCCTTTGTAGGTGAGGAAGCCGCGGTCTCCGGTCGTCGAGAAGGCCACCGAGATCGCTGAGCCAAGCGTGGGATGGCGCTTCACACCCGATACATTCAGGTGCTCGCGCCGCATCGCATCCAGCAGCAACTGTCCCAACTGGTCGTGCCCGACGTAGGTCCGTAGCGCCGTCCGCACGCCAAGACGCGCCAGCCCGACCGCCGTAATGTAGCCTCCGCCGCCCGGGGTCATGGTGAAGCGGTCTGTCCGCACCTCTTCTCCCAGTGTGGGCGGCTCGTTCAGGTTGAAAAAGATCAGATCCCAGTAGACGCTGCCGGCGACGATGACCTCGGGGGCTCCCGCACGACGCTTAACGGTCATCGCTCTCGGGACCGGGCAGCGGCAGACCGAGCAGGCGGGCGGCGTTCCCGGCAAAGATCAGGCGCAGGGCGTCCTGGCCGAGGCCGAGTTCACGGCAGGCCTGGAACTGAACCTGGAGATACCTTCGCGCGAACCCCCGCGGAAACCATGACGAGTCGGTGCCGAAGACGATCCGCTGCGGCCCCACCGTCTCCAGGAACTTCCCAAAGAGGGCTTTCAAATCGAGCGCGTAGGGCATCCACCGCATCCATTCGTTGCTGCCGGACGTATCCACGTAGACGTTCCCGCACACCCACATCAAGTGCAACAGTTCGCGCGGGTAGCCACAGCCGAAGTGAGGAACGACGAATGGAACCTCCGGGAACGCCCGCGCCACGTCCTGCAGCACGAGCGGGCTGATGTTGGGACCGGCGACGATGCCCTCGTACCGCAGCGGGCCGAAGTGAATGAGCACCGGGATCTTCAGGCGCTCCGCCGTCTCCCACAGCGGGTAGAGACGCTCGCCGTCCAGCCGGTCCTGGTGGTGCGGCGCGATGATCTTGTAGCCTCGAAGCCCGAATGTCCTCACCGCCCGCTCGAGCGCCGCGGGGGCGTCCGGCGCGAAGGGGTCGTGATGCGCGAACCCGACGAACTTGTCCGAGTATGGTTTGAGGGCCGAGGCGAGCCGCTCATTGCCGCCGCCGGTCACGAAGACGACCCGCACGAGCCGGTGCCGCTCGACCTCCTGCGCCCACCGCGCGGCCATGTCGGCATCGTCGCCCGCCGGCTCGGGCGCCGGAAAACCCCACGCCCGCCGCCACGCCTCCTGGTCCGCGGCCAGATGGCGCCGGATCACCGCCCACTTCGCGTCCCCGAAGCGCCGCACGTACTCCACCTGGGCGGCATCGGGCTCCGCGCGCACCGGGAAATGCGCATGAAAGTCCAGGACCGGGACATCGGCCTGCGTGGATGATTCCATCATCCCTCAGCTCCGCAGCCCGGTCAGCGTGATCCCTTCAATGATCTGGCGCTGCAGCACGGCAAAGACCCCCAGCACCGGCAGGACGGCCAGGGCCGACGACGCCATGATCAGGTTCCACGCCGAGCCCGCCTCGCCGG
>Ga0209689_1000231_pt1 | contig 35671 bp, 41 predicted proteins | sample GraSoiAngelo_149_FD_187119 | JGI IMG/M metagenome (GOLD analysis project Ga0209689, IMG submission 187119) | Grasslands soil microbial communities from the Angelo Coastal Reserve, California, USA - 14_1009_09_30cm (SPAdes) (version 2) | ecosystem: Environmental > Terrestrial > Soil > Grasslands ... | reverse complement strand
GGCATCCGCGCCGCCCTCACCGGTCACCTCGTCCTCACCACCCTCCACACCAACGACTGCCCCTCCACCATCGCCCGCCTCCTCGACATGGGCATCCCCTCCTTCCTCGTCTCCTCCTCCCTCCTCCTCATCGTCGCCCAGCGCCTCGCCCGCCGCGTCTGCAAGGACTGCCGCGAACCCTACAAGGCCGACGAGGACAGCCTCGTCCCCTACGGCCACCTCCCCCAGGGCCTCGGCTCCTGCACCTTCTACCGCGGCAAGGGCTGCCCCGTCTGCCACTTCACCGGCATGCGCGGGCGCGTCGCCATCTACGAGGTCATGCCCGTCTCCCCCGAGATCCGCGACCTCATCCTCCGCAACGCCTCCATCTCGGAGATCCGCGACGTCGCCGAAAGCCAGGGCATGAGGACCCTCCGTCAGAGCGGTCTCCTCAAGGTCATCCAGGGCCTCACCACCGTCGAAGAGATCCTGCGCGTCACCCTCGCCTAGGTCGCGCGCCGCGCGCGCCCGCCCACGCCAGCACCACGCAGGCCCCCTGCGTCAGAAGCAGCCCCCCGATCCAGAGCACCGACGCCGCGCCCGTCCGGAAGTGACCCGCCAGGAGTACACGGCCGTGCTCGAAGAGCGCGCCCGCGAGCCAGATCAGACCGATCCAGACGGTGAGGCGGAAGCCCGCGGGCCGCCCGCGGCCGACGAGGACCAGCCCGAGGCACTGGCCGGCGAGGTAGCCGCCGAGGAGGAACGCCCCGACGCCCGTCGAGAGGCCGACCCGCTGGGCGATCCCCTCGCCAAAGTCCTCGACCGCGTGCGCCAGGATGAACGGCAGGCTCGCGAGCGAGGCCGCGATCGTCCAGCGTCGGAGCCACTCGACGGGCGCCACGCGGACGTGTCGGGCTAGGGGGCGACGAAGATCGACTTCGGGATCATGCAGTGGACGCCCTTGCGGATGTCCACGACCTGGCTGACCCGGCAGTCGGCGACCATGGAGGCGAGAGAGTAGGCCTCGGCCCGGGAGAGCGGAACCCGCGTTTGGCTCGCCAAGAAGTCGACGGCCTCGCGGACGGCGTTCTCCATCGCGCGGTTCAGGTCCTCGTCGACGCCGATCAGGATCCAGTGGCTCGACGTCTCGATTCGCGGCCACTTGAGCGTCATGTCCTTCCGCACGATCAGCTGCAACACGATTTGGCGATACGCGCACTCGAGCGCGGTCAGGTTGACCTCGCCGTTGCCTTGGCGGCAGTGGGCGTCGCCCACCCACACGAGCCCGCCGTCGAGGAAGACCGGGACGAAGATCGTCGAGCCCTCGCGGAGCTCGTTGACGTCGAGGTTGGAGCCGTTCTTCCAGGGACGGAGCGTCGACACCGGCGCCAACGGGTCGGCGGAGCCACCCTTGCGCGGCGACGGGTCGTTGGGGTCGATGCCGACGGCGACGATCCCCGGGAACGGTTGCAGGTCGAGCACGATCCCGGGTTTGAACTCCGCACGGCGGTGCTCGAGGTCCAACCGGAAGAACCGGGAGAACCCCTCGGGGAACTCGCGCGCGAGGACGCCGATCGTGGGGAACTCCTTGCCCGGCAGGTTGAAGTTGAAGGCGTCGGGTTTGGGATCGATCTTGAGGATCCGGATCTCCAGGACGTTGCCGGGCGCGGCACCGCGCACGTAGATCGGGCCCGTCACCGAGTGCGGTCCGCCGCCCGGGTTGGCCTTCCGGAGGGCGACGATCTCGTCCATCGTGACCCCGGGCCGAATCTTGTCGAGCGAGTGCAGCATAGTCTCCACGGCCACGGTGTCCCCGGAGTCGACCCTGAGCTTGGGCGGCTCCCTCGGGTCGAGCCAGCCCCACTGGGTGGTCTCGCGAGTCGCGGGTAGACTGTGAGACGCGGCCACTGCCGGGCCGGCGAGGAGAAGGAGCAGCAGGGCGCCCGGAGCGAGGGCCCGTCTCATGCGCCGGCGCCGAGCACGACGTCGAACCGCCCGACGAAGACCTCCCTTCCCATGATCTCCTCCCGGCCGAGCCCGATGACGCGGTGCGGGTCGCCGGACTTGCACGCCTCACCGCAGGCGTCGTGTGGGCCGAGATACGGATCGCCCCGGAAGTAGAGCTGGGTCACCAGCGGCGGGTGCGCCGGGTGGCTCACGAGGAAGTGGAGGTGCGCCGGTCGCATGCCGGCGCCGAGCCGGTAGTTTCCGGGTCGAATCGTCGTCAGCTCCCAGCTCCCCGTCGAGTCCGTCCGGAGGCGGCCCCGCAGCCGGTATTGCTCCGTCGCGCCGTGGTAGCTGCCGCTCGCGTCCGCCTGCCAGACGTCCAGGAGCGTGCCGGCCAGCGGCGTCCGGCAGTCGGGGTGGAGAACCCGTCCGCGGACGACCAGCCGGTCGCCCGGTTCATCCGGCACGGCGAGCGCGATCCGGGCCGGCGCGCCTGGCAGGTAGAAGGGCCCTTGGGTGTCGGGCTCGGTCGGCCGGCACTCGGCGGCCGACCGGGCAAGCCCGGGACGGGTCACGACCGACGCCGTCGCGAGCAAGCCGAGACGGAGTGCCGCGCGACGGTTCATCAACGCCATCATTGCCACGTCCTCCTCGTCGTTCCGCGAGTCGGTCGCCGCCCTCGCGCGACGCGCCACGCGATCATTCCCGCGCCGAGCGTCCCCCCCAAATCCCTCCAACGCGCGCGCGGAACCCGCGGCCGCCGGACCTCGTTTGCCGGCATCAGGCGCAGCGGGGATTGCCGGTCTCCCGGGGCGGGACCGTCATCTCCTCGCGCGGGATCGCCGTGGGCGGGCCGATGTAAGGGAAGTCAGGCCAGTAGCGGATCGCCGCCGGGATCCGCTCGGGCTCCATGACCTCCGCCACGTTGCCCCCCGTCAGCATCTGGTGGTCGCACGGGCGCATTTCCACCTGGCCCCAGGCGGTCCTGAACCTCGCCCCCTCCCACGCACGGATCAGCGCCTCCGTGTCGAGGCTCCCCGCCTTCGTGATGATGTCGGCGATCCAGGGAATCGCGTAGGCGGCGCGGCCGATGCTGAGGTCCGGGTAGCGGTAGCTGAGCGGCGCGTCCGGGTAGAAGGCGCGCCACGCCCGAAGGAACTCCCGGTTCTCGGGGGTCTCGATGGTCATCAAGTAGGCGTCAGCCGTCACATGCCCGACCGCCGCCTTGCCGACCGCCTGGAGGTTCGTGGGATCGTTCAGGAAGTAGTTCCCGAGCTTGACCCTCCAGCCGAGGTCCGCACCCTGCTGCAGGAGAAGCCTGAGATCCTGGCCCCAGTCACCCGTGATCACGACCTCCGCCCCCGATGCCATGATCTTCGTGACATAGGGGCCGAAATCCTGCACCTTCTGGAGTGGGTGGTACTCCTCGCCCACGATCTGCTGGTCCGGCGCCTTGATGCGGCTGAACTTCTTCTTGAAGCCCTCGGCGGCGGCGTGGCCAAAGTTATAGTCCTGATTCAGCAGGTAGAACTTCGTGTACCGTTCCCGCGCCAGCCGGGCGAAGTACACCGCGAGCTCGGCCGAGTGCATGTCGGTATTGAGGCAGCAGCGGAAGGTCGTCGGGAAGAACTCCGCCCCGGTCAGTTCGGCGGCCTCGGTGCCGTAGGACACGAAGAGCCTCTTGTGCTGGCTCGCAAGCTGGGACACCGCCTTGGCGATGTTCGAGCCGGTGCCCATTGCGAGCAGGTCGACCTTTTCGGCGAGGAGGAGATCGTTAGCCCGCCGCGTCGCCACGTCCGGTTTGAGCTCGCTGTCCGCGACGATGATCTCGAGCTTCCGGCCAAGGACGCCGCCGCTCCGGTTGACTCGCTCGACCCCGAAGCGGACGCCGGCGATGTAGGTGTCGCCAACCCACTTCACGGGCCCGCTCTGGGGCTCGAGGATCCCGATCTTGATCGGCCCCGTCTGGGCCCAGCCCGGCCGCGTGGTGATGCACGGCGCGGCCGCGGCAACTCCCACTGCGGCGGCGCCCTTGACAAACTCCCGGCGGCTCTGAAGTCGCATGCGCGCTCTCTTCCGCGACCCGTGAGTGGGAGCAGGCCGGCGGGGGCCCCGCTCCCGTCGACGTGCACCGACTCTGGGTCAGCCTCTCCCGCTTGTCAAGGGCGCGCGCCGGCGATATGGCGGGCCGGCTCCGCCTTGACCCACCCCGTCCGTCGGCGCTAAGGTCTGACTGCCCGGCAGGGCCGTCCCGAGGGTCTGCGGGCCCGACACGAGAAAGCGAGCGGACGATGGAACTGATAGGCCGGATGCTCGACGGCTCGCTCCCCTACGACGTCCAAGCCGTTCTGCGCCCGTCGGCGGGGCCGGCGGTGGGGCAGGGCGAGAAGATCGAGCGGCTCCTGGAGGTGCCGATCTTCGAGGGGTGCTCGCGGCGGCAGCTGCGGGCGGTCGCGCGCATCGCCGGCGTGTTCAGCGCGCCTGCCGGCGCCGTCCTCACCCGCACCGGGGACATCGGCCGCGAGTTCTTTCTGATCTTGGACGGCACCGCGCGGGCGGAGGTGTCGCCCAGAAAGCGCGTGCGCCTGGGGCCGGGTGACTTCTTCGGCGAGATGAGCCTCCTCGACGGCCAGCCGCGCTCGGCAACCGTCGTCGCCGAGACGCCGCTCCGCCTGCTCGTGATCAACAGCCGGAACTTCCACTACGTGCTCGCCGAGGTGCCGGAGCTGACCCGGGCGCTCCTGGCGACGCTCTCGCGTCGCGTCCGGCAGGCCGAGAAGTCGCTGAACGCGTGACGGGGAGGGTAGGATGGCGCACACACGCGTCGGGCTCATCCCGACCCGGCAGGTCGCGGGCTAGCGGGCGCTGCCGATCCGTCGCCGGATGCGCGTGTCGTCCTCGAGGCGGACATCGAACCCGTCGCCCCGGTGCGAAACCGCCCGCCAGGCGACCGCTCTTCAAGCGCTCCGGGCGCGGGGCGCAGCCGACTCCCGCGGGCCCATCACGCCCGCCCCCGGTCAGGCCGCGGCGGCCCGGGTAGGTGCTCGGACGGAGGCTCCGCGATCAGCCGAAGAAGCTGATGGCAGCGCGGACAGTCGAGCGTCCGGGAATCCTCGAACCGACCTCCGGCCTCGAACTCCTGCTCGGTGCCGCAGCGCGGACACGTCCCGCTCACCCCGACGAGCCTCCGGTCCTCGCGGAGACGGAGACCCGCGACGACCACCCCGGCGACGGTGAAGGCTGGGACCAGCACGAAGTGAGCGACCGGAACGAACACCGATACCAGCGCCAGCGCCCAGCAGGCGCCAAGGGCGGCCAGGGCGCGGGCGGCCCGGCGGCCGGTACCCTGAATGACGACGACGGCCCTGGCGCGCGTGGGCGACGTCCCGAACGCCGTGAGTGACGCGGAGACCTCGACGACATCACACCCCGCGCGAGCCTCTCCCGTCTGCGTCCCGGTTCCCCGTGCCGTTTCGTCCGCCCGGTTCTCGTCCATACACTTCCACGGACGGACGCACCCTCGCCCACGACGGGCGAGCTTAACCGAGGCCGCCTACGCGCACCGGCCGCCGTCCACCAGCACGCACGAGCCCGTGATCATCGCCGCGTCGTCGGAGGCGAGAAAGACCGCGGTCCGCGCGAGGTCCTCGGGCTGGTTGAGGCGCCCGAGGGGAACGGTGGCGATATAGCGACTCCGGCCCTCCGCGTCCACGGCAGGCTTCGCCATGAAGGTCGCCAGCATCGGGGTCTCGGTGGCAACGGGCGCGATTGCCACGACGCGGACGCCGTGCGGCGCCGCCTCGAGGGCCAGACTCTTCGTCAGCGTCACCACGGCGCCCTTCGAGGCGGCATACGTCTGCCCTCCCCGCCGCGGCCGCGTCGCCGCCGTCGAGGCCGTGATCAGGAAGACGCCCCGCCGCTGACGCTTCATGACCGGGAGCGCGTACTTTGCTCCGAGCCAGACGCCCTTGACGTTGACGGCCATGATCCGGTCGAAGACGGTCTCATCGACATCCTCGATGTCCGTCGGCCACTGGGGCACGCCTGCATTGGCGAGGAACACGTCGAGCTGCCCCCACATGGCGACCGCGCGCTCGACCAGCGTCTGGTTGTCGGCCGCGCGCGCGACGTCCGCGCGGGCGGCCGCCGCCTGGCCTCCCTGTCGCTCGATCTGCTCCGCGGTCGTCTTGGCGCCCGCCTCGTCGATGTCGGCCACCAGGACGCGCGCCCCCTCCCGGGCGAACGCGAGTGCCGACGCGGCGCCGATCCCCGATCCCCCTCCAGTCACTATCGCCACCCGATCCATGAGCTTCATCTGGGCCTCCCTAGTGCGCGCCATTATCCCCATCCCCACGGGTCCGCGCCACCCGGCGGGCGTGTCCCGACGACCCTTCGCTAGCCCGCGCCGACCCGGACGGGCGGGAGATCGCCGCGCCGGCCGTGGCCGGCACGACGATTTGCGCTCGAGCCTTGCGCGGCGTCCGTACTCTTGCCTCGGGCGCATCCCGGCCCTGCCCGCAGTGTCGGTCGTTGGGTGAGGGGGACGTCGCGCGGCACCCGCGTCCGAACCGCCCCCACACGCCTGCACCACCGTCGCCGCCAGCTGACCTCCCCTTCACCGGGTTCCCATGCGCGGATCCAGGGCGTCGCGAAGCCCATCGCCGAAGAGGTTGAAGCCGAGAACCGCCAGGAAGATCGCCAGCCCCGGGTACGTGGTCAGGGCGGGCGTGCGGAAGATGTACTGGCGGCCCTCGCCGAGCATCGTGCCCCATTCGGGGGTCGGCGGCTGGACGCCGAGGCCGAGGAAACCGAGGCCGGCCGCGACGAGGATCGCGGAGCCCAGGTTGAGCGTGGCCTGGACGATGACGGGCGCGATCGCGTTGGGCAGGACGTGGCAGAAGATGATGGTGCGCTGCCGCTGGCCAATCGCCGCCGCGGCCTCGACGTAGGTCTGCTGGCGAATCGAGAGCACGGAGCCGCGGACGAGCCGGATGAAGGAGGGGATCGCGCCGACCCCGACCGCGATCACGACGTTTTGGAGCCCCACGCCCAGCACCGAGACCAGCGAGAGCGCCAGCAGGAAGCCAGGGAAGGACAAGAGGACGTCGGCGAACCGCTGGATGATCAGGTCCGTCACCCCGCCGCGGAACCCAGAGATCGCGCCGAGCGGAACGCCGACGGCGAGCCCGAGGCCGACGGCCAGGAAACCGATCAGGAGCGAGAGCCGCCCCCCGTAGAGGAGTCGCGCCAGCAGGTCGCGTCCGAGGTGGTCGGTGCCGAGCGGGTGCAGCCGGGAGGCCGGCGCGAGCGCCCGACCGAGGTCCTGGCCCTCGGGATCCTCTGGGGTAAGCGCCGGCGCGGCCAGCGCCAGACCGGAGAGCGCCAGGAGCAGCAGGAGGCCGGCGGTAGCGGCCCGGTGGCGCCGGAAGCGTCGCCAGCTCCGGAGTCCGTAGGGCCAGCGCGGCCGGTGCCGGGCCCCAGACCGCTCAGCCGTAATGGATACGCGGATCGACATACGCGTAGAGGAGGTCGACGAGCAGGTTCGTCAGGGTGAACAGCGCCGAGAAGGTCAGCACGATGCCCTGCACCACCGGGTAGTCGCGAGCGAAGATCGAGTCGATCAGGAGCAGCCCAAGCCCCGGCCAGCCGAACACCGATTCGGTGAGGACCGCCCCGCCGAGCAGGGCGCCGAACTGGAGCCCGACGGCGGTGATGATCGGGACGAGCGCGTTGCCGAGGGCGTGACGCCAGAGGACCGCCCGCTCGGCGAGGCCCTTGGCCCGCGCCGTGCGTACGTAGTCCTGCCCGAGCACCTCGAGTACGCTCGACCGCGTCATGCGCGCGATGAGGGCCATCGAGAAGGCGCCCAGAGTGAGGGCGGGCAGCACGATGCTGGCGGGCTCCTCGGCGCCGGCGGCGGGCAGCCAGTTGAGGTCGATGGCAAAGACGATGATCAGGACGAGGCCGAGCCAGTAGACGGGCATCGAGACGCCGGAGAGCGTCACCACCGACAGCAGGTAGTCGACGATGGAGTACGGACAGGCCGCGGCGGCCACGCCGGCGGCGATACCGATGGCGGTCGCGATGGCCGAGCTCACGACGGCCAGCTCGACCGTTCTCGGCAGCCGTCCGAGCACCTCCCGCGTGACCGGCTCCGACGTGCGCGCGGAAACGCCGAGGTTCCCCCGCGCGAGCCGGAGGAGGAAGCTGCCGTACTGCACCGGGAGTGACCGGTCCAGCTCGAGCTGGCTCCGGAGGCGGCCCACTTCTTCCTCGCTCGCGAGAACGCCGGCGATGACGCGGGCGGGGTCGCCCGGGAGCACGCGGACCATCAAGAACACGATGAGCGAGACGCCGAGCAGCGTGACGACGGCGGCGGCAAGTCGCTCGGCCAGGTATCGCCGGAGCGTCGTCATCGACCGGCCGCACCGGGATCCCGGCGCTGCCGGCGCGCGCCGCTGTCCCGCTCCGCGTCACCTAGCGAGCCGGACGCGCGTGGACCGCGGCGAACTTCTCGTTCGGGAGGGATCCCACGTCCGTCACCTTCGCAGAGTAGACGATCGGGAAACGCTGTACCCAGAGAAAGACCCATGGGGCGTCCTCCCACACCTGCTTCGACGCCTCGCAGTAGAGGCTCCGCCGCCGGTCGGGGCTGAGCTCTTGCTCGGCGGCGAGGATCAGCCTGTCCACCTCCGGGTTCGCGTAGAAGCTCGTCGCGAGGCCGCCCGGAGGGGCGTACGTCGAGAGGAACTGGAGGGCCTGCTGGGAGGCGTCGAGGAAGGGGGGCGCCCAGCCGAGAAAATGGAGCTGGGTGGTGTTCCGCTCGGCCGGGGTCGAGATGGTCGCGACGTACGACGGCCAGTCCATCGTTTGAAGTTCGACCACGAGCCCGACCTCGCGGAGGTAGCCGGCGATCGCCTGCGCGGCCTCCTTGTCCTGGACGTAGCGCCCGGTGGGGTGGAGGAGCTGGAGCCTCGTCCCCGGCGTGATCCCCGCCTGCGCGAGGAGCGTCTTCGCCCTCGTCGGATCGTGCGCGTAGGCCCCGGTCCGGCAGTACCCGAACAGCGTCGAGGCCATCGGGGCGTCCATGGGGTCGGCGGCGCCGAAGAGGACGTTCTTCACGATCGCCGCCTTGTCCACCGCGTAGTTGAGCGCCTGCCGCACGCGCCGGTCGGAGAGCAGCGGCTTCCGGGTGTTGATCGCGACGAAGATCGTCCGGTCGCTCGGCGCGAGCAGGACCTTGAGCGCCGGGTTCCGCTGAAGCGCGGGCACGTCGGCGAGCGGCGGCAGGATGATCAGATCCACCTGGCCCGCGAGGAGCAGGCTCTCGCGGGTCGCTGCCTCGGGAACGATGCGAACGACGACCGACTCGTACGACGTCGGCCGGCCCCAGTACGCGGGATACCGCGCGAAGGTGAGGCTCTCGCCCTTCCGCCGCTCCGCGAGCGTGTACGGACCGGTTCCCACGATGTGAACGTAGTTCTTGTAGTCGTTGCCGGGTGCGACGGCCGACGCCGGCGACAGCAGTCCCGACGTCGTCGAGGAGAGGGCGCCGAGGAAGGCCGCGTACGGGTGCTTGAGCGTGATCCGGACCGTCAGCGGGTCGACGACGTCCGTCTTCTCGATCGGGTAGGCAGCGCGGATCGGGACCCGCACAGCGGGATCGATCAGCCGGTCGAAGTTCCACTTGACCGCCTTCGCGTCGAACGGGGAGCCGTCGTGGAAGCGCACCCCGGGGTGCAGCTTGAACGTGTATTGGCGGCCGTCGGCCGAGACCGTCCAGCCCTCCGCGAGCAGGGGCAGGATCCGGCCGGCCTCGTCGATCGTGGTCAGCGTCTCCACCGTGTAGTCCACGAGGTTGCCGACGGTGGTGGTCGTCGTCTGCACGGGATCCATCGTGTCGGGGTCGATACCGACGGCGATCCGGAAGGTGGCGGCCCGTGCCGGTCCGGCGCCGAGTGCGACGCCGACGAGCAGGCCGGCCGCGACCGCGCCGGGCCCGCGTCCCCACCGATGTTGTCGCCTCGTCACGGCCGTGCGAGCCTCCCGCCCCCGCCCGCCCGGGCGAGAGCCCGCTATGCTTATCGCAGGGGCGGATGGCGCTGTCAACGCCCGCGCCGCCGGCGCTATGATGGAGCCAACGATGGCCGTGGAGTGCACGCGGTGCCGCCAGGAAAATCCCGAGACGGCGCGCTTCTGCTCGCGCTGCCACACTCCGCTTCGCTTCACCTGCCCCGCCTGCGGCCAGGCGCAGAGCCACGGCGGCACCTGCGACGCGTGCGGCGTGGATTTTCTCAAGTACGGGCTGGTCCACCTCGGCCGGATGCAGGTCGAGGCGGCTCGCGAGCGCGCGCGCGAGCAGCACCGCCACGAGCTGTTCCGGCAGCTCGCGCTCGTGCCCCTGACCGGCGGCCTCTCGCTCTTCAAGTACTTGCGCAACCGTCTGCGCGACCGGTGACCCGGTGACGGCCGGGCGCCCCGGCGCTCAGGGGGGAGGCATGCACTCCCACCAAGACACGATCCGAGACCAGTTCACCAAGCAGGCGATCCCCTTCTCGAACGCGCCCGGCGTTCGAGACGAGGAGGCGCTGCGGCTCCTGGTGGACTTCACGGGCGCCGGACCCGACGACACCGTGCTCGACGTGGCCTGCGGCCCTGGCCTGGTCGTGTGCGCCTTCGCGCGGGTCGTCCGCCACGTGACCGGAATCGACCTCACGCCGGCCATGATCGAGCGCGCACAGGGAGTCCAGCGGGAGAGCGGTCTCCGCAACGTGACGTTCGAGGTTGGGGACGTCCGCGCCCTCCCCTACCCCGACGCCTCGTTCACGATCGTCGCCTCGCGGTTCGCGTTCCATCACATCCCGGAGCCGGCGGGGGTCCTCGCCGAGATGAAGCGTGTCTGCGCGCCGGGGGGCAAGGTCGTCGTGACCGACGTCGAGGCCTCGCCCGACCCGGCGAAGGCGGCCGCCTTCAACCGCATGGAGAGGCTCCGCGACCCCTCCCACGTGCGCGCGCTGCCGCTGGCCGAGCTGCTCGCGCTGTTCTCGGCGGTCGGGCTCCCCACACCGCGGACGACGGCCTACGACCTCCGGAGCGAGCTGGAGGGGCTACTCGGGCGCTCGTTCCCCGAACCGGGCAACGACGTGAAGGTCCGCCAGGCGATCATCGACTCCGTGGTCGACGACGCGCTCGGCATCGGCGCGCATCGTCGGGGTGCCGAGGTCCACGTCGCCTATCCGGTCCGGATCCTGGTGGCGGAGCGATAGCCGCCTCCCCGGCCTCAGCGTCCGCCCTTTTCGACCGACGTCGCCCGGAGGGTCTTGCCCTCGGCGGCGAACGTGACGCTGACCGCGTCATTCGGCGCGATGCCGCGGAGGAGATCCGGCCGCGCCACGAACGTCAGCGCGCCGCCCGTCTCGGCGTCCCTCAAGGTCAGCGTGCTCCGGGCGCGGTCGACGGCGGTCACGACCCCGACGTGAGTGTTGGGGCCGGCCGAGTCGCAGGCCAGCGCGGGCGCCGCGAGCAAGTGCGGCCCCAGCGAGAGGGCAAGAACGAGGGCGGAGAGACGCGTCATCGTCGCACTCCTTCCGGGTTTGTGGTCGTCTCAGACATGATCCGCCTCGGGCGCCGGCGTGGCAACCCGCCGCCCGTCGCGGATCACGTGTCGTGCCCGGAACCGGCGGGACGCCCGGACCGTGTTGCCGGCGCCGTCGATGTACGCGAACTGGCCCTCTTCGAGGTCGAGCACGACCGCGTCGCCCGCCATTCCGGGCGCCAGCGACCCGAGCTCGGCCGATTTCCCGAGCGCGGCGGCCGGGCGGCTCGTGACCGACGCGACCACCTCCTCGAGCCCGAGACCGAGGGCGAGGAACTTGGACATCAGCCCGCGGAGGTGGTAGACGATGCGCCCGGGTGGCGGCTTGTGCAGGTCCGTGCTGAGGGTCGTCGGGCGCAGACCCTCCGCGAGCGCCCGCTCGGCGACCTTCACGTCGCAGTGCACGGAGGCGTGGCCGACGTCGAGCACGACTCCCCGTTCGGCGGCCGCGCGGACCTCGGGACGAACGCGGCCGTCCGGGCCGAGGATCCGCTCGGCGTTGCCGTTGAAGATATGGGTGGCGATGTCCCCCGGCCGCAGGTGCTCAAAGATTTCTGGAAGCGGGATCGGCGTGTCGGAGACATGCACCATCAGCCCGACACGGGCCTGGTCGGCCGCCTGGCGGGCGCGCCGGAGCGCCTCGCGCGCGTTGGCTTGATCCCCCTTGCCGGTCCCGCCGTGCGCGATCCGGACCTTGACTCCCAGGATCAGGTCACGGTTCTCCCCGATCACTCGCACTGCCTCCTCCACTTGGGCGAACCTGATGTCGCCGAGCTCGGGGACCACGCGCACGGTCGCGAGTCCCGTCGCGCTAATGTGCAGGAACGCGTAGACTCGCGTCCGGTAGGTCGGGATCACGTAGTCGCGGAGGCCAGCGAAGGTCATCCACCCGGCGCTCCCGGCATCCACCACCGTCGTGACGCCGTTGACGAGCGCCGCCCGGTCGGCGTGCATCCCGATCGGGAGCGCGCCGTCGTAGACGTGCGCGTGGAGATCGATCAAGCCCGGCGTGACCAGGGCGCCGGCCGCGTCGACCACCTCGCCGGCGTCAGCGCTCGCGAGGGTCTCCGCGACGGCGGCGACCCGCCCGCCCTGGAGGGCGACATCGCGCCGGGCCGACAGGCCCTGGGCAGGGTCGATCAGGGTTCCCCCGCGGATCAAGAGGTCCCAGCGTGGAGGCATCGGCGCCTCGCGGCTTCAGGCCGACGGGGGGGCCGAGCGCGCGATCGTCCACTCGAGCGCGTCCGCGGCGCGGGCGTCGTTCGGCCGCCCGCGCTTCCGGAGCTCGGCGATCACGCGCCGCCGCGTCTCGACGGGCCGGTTCTGGCCGAGCTTGAACTTCACGCGGCGCCGGAGGACCTGGAGCCCGAGCGCGGCGAGCCGGGCGAGGTGGCCTGCGTAGAGCGGGTCGCCGACCGCGAGCGACCGGAAGCCGCCCTCCTGCTGGTGTTTGGCCAGGAGGCGGAGCTGCTGGGCGGCGACCGCCTCCGGCTCCTCGCTGACCGAGCCCAGACACTCGAAGATCACGGTCCGGTGGTACGCCGTCGCCGCACCGGCATACTCGGGGTGCACCCAGTAGGAGGGGATCACGGCGAGCACCTCGTCGACCTCGAAGACGCAGCGCGGCCGCGCCCGGAGGTCGGCGGCCTGCTCGTCCTCCCGCACGATATGGAGCTCGATGAGGTTTCCGCTCACGATGAACGGGTAGAGGCCGACGTGGGGCGTGCCGTCCTCGCCGACCGTCACCAGACGCCCCAGCTCCTGCGAGCGGACGAAGCGGTCGACCTCATCGGCGGGGACGTCGGCATAGTAGCCGTGAAAGATCATGCGCGCTCCTCCGGCGCGGGCCAGGGGTCCGCGCACGCTGGGGCAGTGTAATACAGGTCCAGCCCGGGATGCCGCGGGCGTGTCGAGGGCCTCCGACCCCACGGCCGACCGGGCGCCGGGCCTGCCAGAACCCGGGAGGCCGCCACGAGACTGGCGCGCAGGCCGCGCCGCCGGCATCCCCGGGGCGGTCCTGGCCGTCCTAATCTCCGGCTCACGCGGAGCCGTGGGGCCAACATGCGCTACTTCGAAGACTTCAAGCCGGGTGAGGTGATCGAGCTCGGCAGCCGCACGATCACCAAGGAGGCGATCGTCGCGTTCGCCACCGAGTTCGACCCGCAGGCGTTTCACGTCGACGAGGAGGCCGCCAAGCGCACCATCTACGGCGGGCTGCTGGCGAGCGGGTGGCACACGGGTTCACTCCTGATGCGCTTGCTCTACGAGGGGCTCCTGAAGGGCACGGTGAGCCTGGGCTCGCCCGGGATCGACGAGCTACGCTGGCTCCGGCCGGTCCGTCCCGGAGACACCCTCTCCGCACGGATGACGGTGACCGAGAGCATTCCGTCGCGCAGCAAGCCCGACCGCGGCATCATTCGCTCGGTGCTCGAGATGCGCAACCAGCACGGCGAGGTCGTCCTGACGCTCAGAGGCATGAGCCTGCTCGGCCGCCGGCCCGCGGCCACGGGCGGGCCCGGTTAGGCTCGAGCCGCCGGCCGCGTGGCCCTTGCGAGCGGGCGGAGGTCCTCGATCACCCTCGAGACGCGGCCACCGCCGGGACGACGTGGGTTGGTGGGCGCTCGACGGCTTGTCGGAGCCTTGGACGGAGCTCGCAGAGTCGGGCGCCAGTCCGGACGTCGAGCCACACGCGCCGCGAACCGCGGTCGACGCCGTACCCGACTCGAAGAGCTCGATCGGCATCAGGCCGAACTCCCGGCCGATGGGGAAGAGCTTCGTCCGGCTGTGCTCCGAGCCGCGCCTCGGTCGGCATGAGCCCCGGGGACGAACGGCCCGATCGCGGGCGGGAACCGCAAGAGTCAGGGCCGGCCCGAGCCGCGGCGCCTACGCCACGAGCTTCGCGATCGCGAAGGCCGCGGCCGCGGCCAGCCCGCCGACCAGCGCGGTCTGCCAGGCGCTCCGGAACGGCGCCTTGACGGTGAACATCCCCTTGACGTACCCGAACACGAGCAGCGCGAGCAGGGTCAGCAGGACCGACCACGCGAGGGCCGTCCCCGCGCGCGCGACGACCATGTACGGCGCGAGCGGCACGAGGCCGCCCGCCACGTAGGACAACGCGATCGTCAGCGCGCTCGTCCGCGCGCGCCGCGGATCCGGTTTCTCGAGCCCCAGCTCGAACTTCATCATAAAGTCGACCCAGCGCCGGCGGTTCGACCGGATGGCCTGGGCCACGCTCGCCACCGTGGCCTCGGGCAACCCGTAGGAGCGGAAAATACGGGCGACCTCTTCCGTCTCCTCCTCGGGCATCTCGATCGTCTCGCGCGCCTCGCGCGCGCGCTCTGCTTCGTAGTGCTCGGCGTCCGTCCGCGCGGCGAGGTACCCCCCCAGGCCCATCGCGATGGACCCGGCCGCGATCTCGGCGAGTCCGGCGGTGATGACGACGCCACTCGACTGGGCAGCCCCGGAGAGCCCGGCCGCGAGCGCAAAGGGGACCGTTAGCCCGTCGGACATGCCGATGACGATGTCGCGGATCGTCTCCGAGGCCGAGAAGTGTCGCTCGACGTGCGGCGTCTGTGGCATCGTCCGAGCCTCCTTCAGTCTAACCGGGCACCGATCTCCGGTCGGCCTCGGTCGCCGGCAGCGCGGCGCGCCCCATCGGCCGACGCCCCCGCGGCCGGACTGGCGTGCTCCGGCCTCCGGCCGGGCCGCCGTCGATCACGGGTCACCGCCGGTGACGAAGCTCGGCGCGTCGTCGGCGAGGAGCGGCCCCGGATCGGCGAACACCTCCACGGCGCACCGGCCGATGCCTGTGACGACCGCGGCCTTACCGTCCCACCTTCCCACTCCCCCTCCCTTCCAACTCGGCGATCCTGCGAAGCTGGCGTGACTCTAGGTGGCGACGGGGCCCGGTGTCAACCGACCGACCGGGGGGGCGTCACCGGCGAGGGCGTCAGCACGGCTCTCAGGAACCGCGAAGCTCCTGTGGACGCCGGCCCGGGCCCGGTCCTCGAACTCGGACCCGCGATGTCGTGGGGGCAGGCCCTCTCCGGCTGGCGCCTCGAGGGACCCAGGGAAAGCGGCGCCGGCCGCGGGCGGGGGAGGGCGGTCGACACGCGCGCGATCCCGCCGCCACGTCGTCGCCGGTGCCGACGGCTCCGTCGGGCCGATCTTCGGCAGGGGCGTCCAGGGAACGATTCGCGCGGCGGGGCGTTGCCATAGGGTAGAGAGGGCTGCCTCGCGGACGCGAAGGCGGCGCAAGACGGGCTTATCATGGCAGGCGGATGGGGAGCCGGTAAGTGTCGCACTCGGAGGCGGGGCTCGGGCGGGACGCCCTGGCGTACGCCGATACCTTGCACAACCTCGCCCGGTATCTCACCCGAAGCGAGACGGACGCCGAGGACCTCGTCCAGGAGACCTATGTGCGCGCCCTCGCCGCAGCAGGCCAGTTCACGCCGGGCACCAACCTCAAAGCGTGGCTCTTCCGAATCCTCCGCAACACGTTCATCAGCCAGTACCGCCGCCAGCGCAACAACCCGACCGTCGGCGGCCTCGACACCGTCGATTCGGGGGCGCTCGGCCCCGCTGAGGAGAACTGGCTCCTGGGGGACATCGAGCTGGACCGGCTCCGGAAGGTCGTCGCCGGGGACATCGAGCGCGCGCTGATGAGCCTCTCCGAGGACGCCCGGACGGTGATTCTGCTCGACCTCGAGGGCCTGACCGAAACCGAGGTGGCCGAGGTCGTCAGCTGCCCCGTGGGCACGGTGAAGTCGCGCCTGGCGCGCGCCCGGGCCGCGCTCCGCCAGGAGCTTCGCGACTATGCCAGGTAACGCCGCGATGGACTGCCAGGACGTTCGCCTCCACCTCCTCGACTACCAGCGGGGGTCGCTCGACCCGGCGCGCCAGCAGGACGTCCGCACGCACCTCGGCGGCTGCGCCGCCTGCACCCGCGTCGAGGCGGTCGAGCAGACGCTGACCGAGCTGCTCGAGCGGCGGCTGCCGGTGCATCCGGCCTCCCTGGCGCTGAAGCGCCGCCTCGCCGCCGCCTGGCCGGCGCCCGTCAGAACTCCCCGCCCCTGGCGGCGCGGTCTGTGGGGATGGCAGCTCGCGCCCGGGCTCGCGGTCGCCGCGGCCCTCCTGGTCGCCCTCCCGCTCCTCTACTACGAGCGGGCGACGGTCGGGCGGGCCGACGGCACGGCGGGCATGGTCACCGAGGCCCTGAACGACCACCTGCGGCTCCTCCAGAGCGAGCGCCCGCTCGAGGTGGAGAGCGGCGGGATCCACCGGGTCAAGCCGTGGTTCGAGGGGCGTCTCGACTTCGCGCCGGTCGTCCCGTTCGCGGGCGACCAGGAGTTCCCGTTGAAGGGCGGCGCCGTCGCGTACTTCCTCGACCGCAAGGCGGCAGCCCTCGTCTACGGCCGGCGGCTCCATTCGATCTCGCTCTTCGTGTTCCGCGCCGACGGGCTCGCGTGGCCGACTCGCGGCCTTCGCCCGATCGGACGGGCGACGGCGTCCGCGACGACCGTCCGGGGGTTCACCGTGGTGCTGTGGCGGAGCGGGGACCTCGGATACGCGATCGTGTCGGACGTCGATCCGGCGGACCTCCTCGATCTGGCCGCGAGAATCGTCGGCGGATAGGCGCGACCGGGATCTCGCGTTTCCTTCACGAGAAGGGCGCCCGCGCGCCCCGATCCGGGGTTGCCGCCGCCCTCGAACAGGGCGGCCGCGGGACGGGAGGGCCCGCCACCCGCTGGTGCCGTAACGCTCCACGATCTCCTCGTTGAGCTCGACGCCGAGCCCCGGCTTGTCGGTCACGTGCACGTACCCCTCCGTGTCGATCGTCAATGGCCTCTCGGTCACGAGGGCGCTGAAGCTCTGCAAGGGCGCGACGGGCGGGTCGTGCGGGTACTCGAGGTACATGCCCTGCGGATGCGCCAGCACGTTGCCGCTGATGTCCCAGAGCGCGATGTCGATGAAGAAGGGTCCGCCGGCATTGGTCAGAACCTGGTGATCGTATTCGACGGCGAACGGATCCCGGCCGATCATGTACGGCGCGACGCTGCGCTCGATGTGCGAGACACAGGAATGACCGGCCGCGCAACCGATGATGCCCGCGTCGGTGAAGACCTTCACGAGCACGTTAGACCAGGTCCGCTGCAGGAGGCCCGGTCCCCATGCGGGCCGGAACCCCTCGCCCGGCGGCGGGACGTCCACTCGCACCGTTTCGATCCGCGCGATCTTCACCGATGCTCCCTCCCGGGGCCGTCTCCCGGGCGCCCTCGACCGACGGGCTACCCTGGGCGTCGGCGGGGCGATCGGCAACCGGGGCGGTGGCGCCGGCTGCGGGCGGGTACAATTTCGGCGAGAGAGCCTGAGGAGGCGGGGGTCTCGACGGTGAGCCAGTCAGGGGATCTCGAGCGGGCGACGGAGCTCTGGCGAGAGGCGTACCGCCACCAGATGCAGGGCGATCTGGACCGCGCGATCGAGCTCTACCGGCGATCGATCACCGTCTGCCCGACGGCGGAGGCGCACACGTTCCTCGGCTGGACGCTGAGCTTCCGGGGGCTTCTGGACGAGGCCACCGCCGAGTGCCTCCGCGCCATCGAGGTCGACCCCGACTTCGGCAACCCCTACAACGACATCGGGGTCTACTTGATGCAGCAGGAGAAGCTCGACGAGGCGGTCCGCTGGCTCGAGAAGGCCAAGCAGGCCCGGCGCTACGAGCCGCGCCACTTCCCGTTCCTGAACCTGGGGCGAATCTACCTAAGGCAGGGCCGGGTGTGGGAGGCACTGCGCGAGTTCGAGGGCGCGGTGCGGATGGCGCCGACCGACATCCAGTCCCACCGGGCGCTCCATAGCCTCCGTGCGCGCCTGAACTGACGGGCGCCCGCCGCCTGATCCACCCGGCGCTCGTCCGCGCGCCCCGCGCCGCCTGGGGTAGAATCATCTGTCATGCCCTGGGACCCCCGGATCGAAGGCCTGCTGGACCGTTACCCGGTCCTGCGGGCCATCGGCGGAACGCCGCTCGTGCCGCTCGACATTTTCCGTCACGAGCTGCCCGGGGTCGAGGTGCTCGTCAAGCTGGAGTCGCTCAACCCCGGCGGCTCGCTCAAGGATCGGCCGGTGCTCAGGATGCTGCTCGGCGCCCTGGCCGACGGCCGCCTCGAGCCCGGCCGGACCATCCTCGACAGCTCCTCCGGTAACGCGGGAATCGCCTACGCGATGATCGGCCGGATCATCGGCCACCCCGTCGAGATCGTGGTCCCCGACAACGCCAGCTCCGAGCGCAAGAAGCGGATGCTGGCGCACGGCGCCCGGCTCGTCTACACGGACGCCCTCCAGGGCTACGACGAGGCGTTGCGCGAGGTGCACCGCCGGTACAAGGCCGACCCCGACCGCTACTTCTTCTGCGACCAGTACGGCAACGAGGACAACTGGCGCGCGCACTACGAGACGACGGCGGTGGAGATCCTGGAGCAGACAGGCGGCCGGCTCACCCACGTGGTCGCCGGCGTCGGCACCGGCGGCACCGTCACGGGCCTCGGCCGGCGGCTCAAGGAGCACGACCCGAAGGTCCGCATGGTCTGCGTCATCCCCGACGCCTTCCCCGGCGTCGAAGGCCTGAAGCCGCTCGGGCGCCCCGAGGACATCGTGCCCGCGATCCTCGACGAGCGCATGATCGATGAACGAATCCACGTCACGATCGACGACGCCTACCGGATGTGCGTGCGGCTCGCCCAGGCCGGATTCTTCGTGGGCCAGTCGTCGGGCGCCTACCTCGCCGGCGTAGAGCAGATCGCGCGCCGCGAGCGGCGCGGCCGGGTCGTGACGCTGTTCAACGACATCGGGGAGCGTTACTTCTCGACCCGTCTCTGGGACTGAGGCAGACAGGAGCGGCTCGCCGTGACGCGTCGACGGCCTCGCACCGCGGCGGTGCGGTGACGAGGAGGCGCGTGCGGGACCGACGGGCGGGTTCGGCGCAGACGCCGCGGGCTCCTCTCCTCGGCACCAGTCGACTCCGCCGGAGGCGTCACCGGGGCGACATGCTCGACATCCGGGACGGCACGTTTGATGGGACTTTCCCGTTCGCGCCCCGCTATCTCATGGTCAACGGGTTCGGGATGCACTTCGTCGACGAAGGGGAGGGCGATCCGATCCTCTTCGTCCACGGCGACCCGACCTGGAGCTATCTCTGGCGGCGCTTCATCCTCGCCCTGTCGGGGCGCCACCGGTGCGTCGTCCCCGACCAGATGGGCATGGGCAAGTCAGAGGTTCCGCAGGATGCGGGCCGTTACCGGCTCGTGCACCACGTCGCGAATCTCGAGAGCCTCCTGCTCCGACTCGACCTCCGCGACGTGACGCTCGTGCTCCATGACTGGGGCGGACCCGTCGGTCTCGGCGTCGCCATTCGCCAGCGCGAGCGAATCCGCCGGCTCGTGCTGATGAACACCTGGGCGTTCGCGCCCTGGCCGGCCGGGCCACTGCCCCGTCTGCTCGAGATCATCCGCTCGTCCCGGGGCGAGCATTTCGTCCTGAAGAAGAACGGGTACGTGGAGGCGGCACTGCGGGCGGGCAGTGCTCGTCCAGAGACCCTTCCGCCCGCGGCCCTCGCGGCCTACCTGGCGCCCTTCCCCACCCCGGCGTCGCGGCTTGCGCTCCTCTGTTGGTCGCGCGACATCCCGGTCGCGGAGAACGACCCGTCGTTCGCGGAGATGCAGCGCATCGAGCGGGCGCTGCCCGCAGTGGCCGATCTCCCGACGCTCATCGTCTGGGGGATGCGTGACTCCGTCCTGCCGGAGGCGGTGCTGAGGCTGTGGCAGCGCGCTCTGCCCGGCGCTCGGGTCCGCGAGCTCGCCGACGCCGGCCATTTCCTCCAAGAAGACGCGCCCGCGCCAGCCTTGCGTGCGGTCGAGGAGTTTCTGGCGGCGCTTGACCGGTCTCCGCGTTCTCCTTAGGCTTCCGGGAGCGATCGGATCAGGCGGGGGGAGGCGGGTCAGGGGCAGGGCGGACGCGCCTACTGACCGACGCCCAGCGACGGAAGCTGGCCGAGGATGCCGAGCAACTCGCCCTGGTCCTGGGCGGGGACGCGGAGCGTGTCGAGCGCTCGGGCGAGATCGTCAGCCAGCACGTCGCCGTCCGCGGCCGTGACTCCGCTGCCGGAGTGGGCGGACGGCGTGTCTCGTCCCGCGGAGCGGCAGGGGCCGCCCGCGGCCTCGCAGATCTGGTCCACGAGGAGCGCCTTGAGCCGCGGGACGTCGGTGTTCGCGAATCGCGCGTTGATCCGCGGGTCCCCCAGGACGTTGCCCACGAACGCGTCGACGACGAGAACGATGGCAGGCTGACCGCCGAGCCGGTCGTAGAGAGACCTCGGCAGCGGCTTCTCGTCGATCATCCCGGCCGACGCGGCGCCGGTCACCGCCAGCATCATCGATAGCCCGAACAGCAGGCGCCTCGACATCGCACCCTCCCTACGCCCAGATGCCTTCCGATCCGACGCAGAACCGGTAGCGTATCACTTGGAGCCCGGCGGACCGCGGCGGCTCTCGCGCTGGCGCTCTCCCTTCCCCGCGCCCGGCCGGACCGGCTCGCAGGGCCCAGGGATGTAGAGCGTGCCGGGCTCCGCCGCCAGCTCCTCCTCCATGCCACGGCGCGCCGCCTCGCACAGTTCGAGGGTCGGCATCACGATCCGGTCGACAACGACCCGGGCCGTATAGGAGTGGCCGTTATGGGCGCCCAGCGCCCACACGAGAAAGAACCACGCGGTCATCACCACACGGAGGTAGGCGACCGGCTCTCGACTTCGCCGATCGGCCGCCCGATTCGTGCGAGCGTCGCGAGGCGCGCCGGCTGGAGTGGCGCGATGCCCGGCCGGTGCCTTCGGTCGACCGATCTGCACCCGGGGAGCGCGCCCGCGGGACCCGGGATCATGAACCTCCAACCTCCTCGGGTGAGGTCCCCCGCGGATCGTGCCGCTGGCGCGCCGCGCGTGTGAGAGCGTCGCGCTCGGTCAAGATCCGGCCCACCTCCACCCTTCGGTGGTCGGTCAGCCTTACCGCCGGCTCCGGACCGACCTTGATCGGCTCGCTCAGCGCGAGGAGCATGACCGCGGCGCTCCTCGACGAGGACGAACCCCGGCCCGACGGCCTCTGTGCACACTCATCCTCATTCTCAGCGCTCGCCTGCGTCTCTCGGCGGTGCGCTCGGCGAAGACATAAACGCCCTCGCCGGCCGTCTGGCTGGTCGACGAGGGCATCCAAATCGTGTCGGACGTCCGGTCCCAAGGCATACGGCACTCCCTGGGGTCCGAACCGATCGCCGAAGGGATTCTGCGCTCCGACCCAGAGCTCGTCAAGCGCCCGGGTCCGCCAGGTCGGGGCGCCCCCGCCTTGCCCGCCGGCGGCGGAGCCTGCCATAATCCCGCCACGACAGTCGTCACGAGGTCCATCAGGGAGGCCCCATGCCGAACATCACGATCCAGTGGTACGCCGGCCGCACCCAGCAGCAGAAGCGTGAGATCGTCGCCGCGATCACCGACGCGATGGTGACGATCGGCAAGACGACACCAGACCAGGTCCACATCGTGTTTCAGGACGTGGAGCGGTCGAATTGGGGGATCAACGGGAGGCTGGCCTGCGACCCGTCGTGAGCGGCCGGGTCGAGGCCAGGATCCCACGAGTGGCGGCGGTGATGTTCTCCGAAGACGCGGCACCGGCCCGTCCCGCCCCGTCACGCGGCACCGCGGGCGCCGTTACGACGGGCGCACGATGTCCCCGACGCGGATCGTCCCTTCCGTCAGGATCCGGGCGCGTAGCCCGCCCCGGTGGACGAGCGCGGCGAGCACCCCCGGCTGGGTCAGGTCCTCGAGGTGCTTACACGGCTCGCAGAGCCGCGTGCCCTGCATCCGGACCGCGCCGACCCAGAACTCTCGGTCGACCAGATGGCTCAGCGGCACGCCCACCGTCGCGAGATTGCGCCGGCTGTCGGCGGGCGTGAGCTTGATCCCGAGACGCTGGCCCTCCGCGTTCACCGCGCCGTGCGCCAGGGCCTCGAGGACCTCGACCTCGATCAGCGTGACCTCGCGCCCGCCGTAGCCCGGCCGGGGCGAGTAGAAACCCAGGCCCGTGAAGTACCGGTCGCCTTCGAGCCCGCGCCCGGGAACAGCTCGCGCCTCGGCGACCGATCTCATCAGCGCGGAGGCCTCGGGGGCGACGTGGATCGAGACGACGCTGCCTTGCCACACGGGGCCATGGTAGGCAAGGGCCGGCGCGCGATCAAGGGCTTGTGCGCGCGCCGCGGGACCTCCCCAGTCCAGTCGAGGCCTAACTGGCGCCGGCCACCTCGAGCACCGTCCGGACGATGTGCCGCGCGCTGATCCCGCAGCGATCGAGCAGCACCTCGGGAGCGCCGCTCCGGGGAAGCTCGGCGACGGCGAGCTTGCGAACGCGGACGCCCTCACCGGCGACGGCCTCGAGGACCGCGTCGCCGAGGCCTCCCTCAGCGTAGTGATCCTCCACGGTCACGAGACGGCCGCCCGTCGCGCGGGCGGCGGCGAGGAGGCCCACCCGGTCGAGCGGCTTCACCGAATAGAGGTCGATGACGCGGACCGCCACCCCCCGCTGGCGGAGCTCGGCCCACGCGCGGAGCGCCTCGTGCAGGGTCACGCCGGCGGCCACGACCGTGACGCGGTCGGCGGCGTCCTGGCGGACGACCTTCAGCGCGCCGATGGCGAACGGCTCGTCCGGTCCGTAGACGACCGGAGTCTTGGGGCGCGTCGTCCGGATGTAGACGATCCCGCGGTGGCCGGCGGCCAGCTCGACGCAGCGCTCGGTCGAGACCGCGTCGGCCGGATAGAGGACGACCGAGCCCGGCACCGCCCTGAACATCGCTAGATCCTCGAGCCCCATCTGCGAGGGCCCGTCCTCGCCGATGCTGACGCCACAGTGCGAACCGCTCACCTTCAGGTTGGCCCGGGAGATCGCGGCCATCCGGATCTGGTCGAACGCCCGGGTCAGGAAGCAGGCAAAGGTCGACACGAAGGGGATCTTGCCGCACACGCCAAGTCCCACACCGGCACCGACCATGTTCTGCTCGGCGATGAAGCCCTCGACGTACTGGCTCGGGCACGCCTCCTTGAATCGCTCCGCAAACGTCGAGTTCTTCACGTCGCCGTCCATCGCCACGATCACCGGGTTCAGCTTGCCGAGCTTGGCGAGCGCCTCGCCGTAGGCCTGGCGCGTGGCGATCGATGAGCCGAGCTCGTACGCCGGCGGCGCCATCGGCACCAGAGGAGAGGGCGCTGCGAGCGCCGCCGCGGCGCGGCGCTTCGGGACGCGCACAGGCGGCAGCTCGCCCCCGTGGAGCTGACGCTCGAGGGACGCGATGGCGCGCGTCGCGGCCTCCTCCGGGAGCGGCTTGCCGTGCCATCCGTCGCGGTCCTCGACCTCGGGGATGCCTTTGCCCTTGACGGTCCGCGCCACCACCGCGACCGGACGGCCCGAGCGGCGCCGGGCGCGCCGGAGCGCCCTCACCACTTCGCTCATGTCGTGGCCGTCGACGGCGACGGCCCGCCAGCCGAAGGCCTCGAACCGCTTCCGGTACGCCTGGACGTCGTGCTCGAGCATCGTCGCCTGCGATTGGCCGAGGCGATTGACGTCGACGATGGCGACCAGGGTGTCCAGACGGTAGTAGCCCGCGATGGCCGCCGCTTCCCAGACGCTCCCCTCCGCGCACTCCCCATCGCCGAGCAGGACGAACACCGTGCGGTCGGACTCGTCCATCCGCCCGGCGAGCGCCATCCCCACGCCGTTCGAGAGTCCTTGTCCGAGCGACCCGGTCGCGACATCGACGAACGACAGGCGGGGCGTGGGATGGCCCTCGAGGTCGCTGTCGATCCGCCGGAGCGTCACCAAGCTCTCCGGGGAGAGCGCGCCGGCCTCGGCCCACGCGGCGTAGAGTAGCGGCGCCGCGTGCCCCTTGCTCAGGACGAAGCGGTCGCTCTCCGCGGCGCGCGGCTCGGCGGGCCGGAAGCGCATGACATCGAAGAAGAGCGCGGCCACGAGGTCCGCCGCCGAGCAGCAGCTCGTCGGATGACCACTTCCCGCAGCGGTGGTAGCGCGGATCGAGTGGATCCGGAGCCGGTTTGCCCGATCCTGAAGCCCGTCGAGGAACGCTCGCGATGTCATAAGGCCTCCGACGTCCAGCCCCCGGCGCTCACTCCCGCCTGGCGTCTACGATCCGCGGAATTGCGTCACCCCGAGCGCGGGACCGTCGTCGCGGGCGACGCGAACGCACGAGTCATCCGACGATCGAGCTCATGCTCCCGCGAACGTCGGGCGCCGTCAAGGCGAAGAGCGCGGCACCGCCTCAGTTCCCGCGCAACATCCGCGCCGCCAGCGTGAGCCAGCCGAGGAGGAAGGCAGCGCCGCCGAGCGGCGTGAGGGCGCCGAGCCAGCGATGCCCCGTCAGGGCGAGCGCGTAGAGGCTGCCCGAGAAGACGATCGTGCCCGCGACGAAGAGCCAGCCAGCCGCGGTCACGGCGGCCCCGGGCCAGCGGCTGTGCGCCGACGCCACCGCGAGCAGGGCGAGGGCGTGATACATCTGATAGCGTGTGCCGGTCTCGAAGGCGGCGCGGAGATCCTCGGGCACCCACCCCTTCAGGCTGTGCGCGCCGAACGCTCCCGCCGCCACGGCGACGAGGGCCGACACCGACCCCAGCCCGAAGAAGAGCTGGTCTGCCCGCATTTCCCTCACCGACCTCAGCGCGCGGCGACGGGCTTCCGCGCGCGGACGAACGCGCTCATGACCTGTCCGTCCACATGGCGCACGATCGCGTCGGCGTCGAGGCCAGCCCCCGCGAGAAGCTCGCGGGCGTCCTCGAGCCGGTAGACGCGCGTCGGCTCGAGCTCGATCGCCTCGAACCCGACGCGCGCGAGCTTCGCGCGGTAGTCGGACTCGTCGAGGGCCCCCGCCACGCATCCGAGCCACCGCTCGAGGCCTCGCCGGATCTCCGCCGGCACCGGCCCGCGGACGACCACGTCGGACACCGCGAGGCGGCCGCCCGGCCGGAGCACGCGGAACGCCTCCGCCAAGGTCCGGTCCTTGTCGACGGACAGGTTAATGACACAGTTGGAGATGATCACGTCGACGGCGCCCTCGGGAAGCGGGATGCTCTCGAGCTCGCCCTTCAAGAACTCGACGTTCGGCACGCCGGCCTTCTGTTGGTTCTCGCGGGCGAGGTCCAGCATTTCGTCCGTCATGTCGAGGCCGTACGCCTTGCCCGTCGGCCCGACGCGCTGGGCGGACAGGAGGACATCGATCCCGCCCCCGGAACCGAGATCGAGCACAATCTCACCGGGCGCGAGCGCGGCGAGCGCGGTCGGGTTGCCGCAGCCGAGCGAGGCGGCGAGGACCCCCGGTGGGAGGCCCTTGGTCTCCGCCGGGGCGTACAGGTTCGAGGTGACCGGATCGCCGTGCCCCGCCCCGGGGCCGCAGCAGGCCGCGCCCACGCCGCTCGTCACCCGCAGGGCCGCCTGCCCGTACTTCCGCCGGACGACCTCTTTGAGGTTTGGCTCGTCCATGTTCGAGCTCCCTTACGCCTCGGCCGCCCCCAATGCGCCCAGGGGGGCCTCAGATCCGGCCCCGACCCGGCCGCCGACCGCGTCGTCGACCCCCGACTGAGGGCGTAGTAGATCCGGCGGCCCCTGCCGGCGATGGCTCACGATGCCGCCGTCCTTGAGTGCCTTCCGGCGGAAGGAGAGCCGGGACTGCCCGGTCCCGAGCGTATTGGTCAGGTCGTAGACGTACTGCTCGCCGCCTCGCAAGAGAGCGACCAGCGGGAGGCGGGTTTGGTCACCAAGTGCCAGGAAGCAGGGCTCCGCCCGCCGGAGGTCTCGCGGGCCGGTCGGGACCATGGCCTCAATACATCAACTACTTCTCTTGATCAGTCAAGTCGGCAGCCAGGCGACAGCCGGGCGGAGCCGATTACGCGATGCACAGCCGACTGCGGGGCGGCCGGTAGATGACGACCGGGATCGTCGCCTTGCGAGCGACCCGCTCGGCGACGGGCCGCCGGCGGGCCCGGTCGAGCCAGCGCACGGGCGGTTCAGTCATCGCGATCAGGTCGGCGGCCCAGGCCTCGGCCTCGATGAGGATCTCGCGCACCGGGTCCCCGAAGCGCACGACCCGCTCGAGCGGGAGGGTTCCCAGGCTCGCCTCGACCCCTTCCAGATAGCTCGCGCGTGCCGACTCGAGTCGCGCCATCTGCTGCTCGGCGTAGGCGATCACCCGACTGTCCTGATCGATCACATCCTCGGGGACCGGCGCCACGTGCAGCAGACGCACGATCGCGCCAGCGCCCGGCGCCGAACCGGCGATGAGAGGCAGCACCGCTTCACTGGCCGCGCTTCCGTCGAGAGGAACAAGGATCCGCTTCGCCACGCTGGGTACCCCCCCTGTTGGAGATTCACGAGCCAGGTCCGCCCGTCGCAGGGTTCGTGCCAGCAACTGGGGGCCGCAGGGGGGACCCCGCGAACCGCCAGAAAACGGGACGTTGGCGCCGATGACGGGGCCCGTGACACCGGAAGAAGTGTCAGCGCGTTGACACGCTGTCACCTCGGCAGGGCGCCAACGCAGTGAGCCTGGACGGGCGACGTGAGCGCCCCGCCTCTTTAGCGGGGGGAGCCTTGGAGGCGCGCGACGGTCGGTCGAGGCGAGGGAGGTTCCGGGCGCATCAGCGCGAGGGAGCGAAACCTGGGACGGGCTGAAACCGAGGCGAGTCGCTCCTGAAGAGACTGGTCGGGAGCTCTTCCCGGGACTCCAGGCCCAGCGGGTGACCGTTCACGCGCTGGACGGGCGCCACACTAGCTGAACTCGTCGCTCGCCTCCAGGCAGACCTGCGGCGCCTGGACGATCCCGGCGGGCAGGGATTGGACCAGCACCCTTCGGTCCGTGGAGGCTGAGGTCAACGGCTCGCCCCGGAGACGAACTGGGCCTCGCTGAGCCACAGGTGGATCGTCTGCCGACGCAGCCGTCGAACGTCGTGGGAGAGCGTCCGGGCGCCTGGCCCCGACCGACCTCGCTCGCCGACGGACGCGCCCGCTCCGGAGCGCCGTTAGCCTGACGCACGGGGATCCTCGCAGGCTTCGATCTCCACCGAACGTCTGCGGGCCGCGACTATCCGGTCAGATCCGGCTGCTCGGCGACGCGGCGCGGCCATCGTCCGGTGGCCGCTGCAACCGCACCCACTGGCACACGGGTGTTCCCTGGGCCAGCGCTCCGCCGCGCAGGCTCACCATCCCGGTGTCCACGAGGTCCGGTTCCCCCGGGTCGCCGGGGTGGTCGTCTACGGCGGCGAGGTGGCCGCGTACGTAGTAGGCGATGAAGTCCGGCGCCATCTCGCCCCCGCGGTACTGGGCGAGGTGGTCGCGCGTGACGAGCCCGACGGCGTTGACCATCACGGTGCCGTCGCTGCCCTCGACGGGCGCGACCAGGACCTGGTGGCCGACGCTGACGAGCTCGCTGAGAGCCGGCATCCCCGGCGGCCTACACGTCGTGGGCGCAGCGTTCGCCGCCCCGGGCGACGCGGCCGGCGAGTCGGGCAGAGCCGGTACGGGCTCGAGGTTCGGCTGCGGCGCCGGGCTCGGACCGTTGTCAGGGTCGGCAGGATGGCGCTGCTGGAACTCCGCCGGGCTCGGTATCCCCCTGCCTTCGCTCTCCTTCACGATGTCGCGCAGGGACTGGGCGGTCGCCTGACTGGCGATCAGGCCCGCGAGGGCCATGGTGCAGAGGAGTGATGTTCGTTTCATTAGAGCCCTCCTCACCACCCCTCTGCAGCATCTTCGATGCCACGCTCAAAACACCATGAAATACTGTGCTTGCCCGAGCCCTCGCTGAGCCGAGGCGGACCAAAATGACGTTTTTGATACACACCCCTGACGCTCCGGGACCGCTCGCGCCCAGGCAGTGGCGACCGCCTTCGGGGGTAGAATTGCGGCGGCGCCAGGGCGACCGCCGTGGCGCAACCGAACATCTCGTCGAGCGCCTGCGCCGGCGGCCGGGCGGGCAGGAACAAAGGGACGGAAGATGACCTACACGGGATACCAGCTTGAGATTCTCGTCATCGGGCTCGTCGCGTTTCTTTTCGAGTTCGCCAGCGGCACGCTCTTTGCCCGAGGGTTCCGCCTCGGATCGGGCATCGCGCTCGTCGTGAGTATCATCGCGTGGGTGGTCACCTATCGGATCACCGCCGGACGCTCACGCCACGCGTAAGCCGGGCAGGCCTACGCTGGGCCGCGTCCGGCCCGCACTCGCGGACCGCCCGCAGTCAGGGGCAGGCGGAGTTCCGAGGCGTGAATTCCTGTCCGGCGCGATGGGCCTCACGATCAGTGCCGCCCTCTCGCCGGCCCGCGCCGGCGCCGCCAGACCGGCCCGGAAGCAGATTCTCTTCTTCACGAAGTCGTCCGGGTACGAGCACAGCGTGATCAAGAAGATCGGCGATCAGCCAAGCCACGCAGAGACCGTTCTGACCGCGCTCGCGGAGCCGCGCGGCTGGGCGATCACCCACACCAAGGATGGCCGAATCTTCGGGAACCCGAGTCTCGCGGCGTACGACGCCTTCTTCTTTTACACCACCGGCGATCTCACCGCTCCCGGCACGGACGGGGCCCCGCCGATGACGCCCGCGGGAAAGACTGGGCTCCTCGCGGCGATCCGAAAGGGCAAAGGATTCATCGGTGCTCATTGCGCGGCCGACACGTTCCACGGCCCGACGGGCCCGCGGGTCAGCGCCGCCGACGACGCGGACCCTTACATCCGGATGCTCGGCGCCGAGTTCATCGCGCACGGTCGGCAGCAGCCCGCGAAGATGACGTGCGCCGACCCGAGCTTCCCGGGCTGCTCCGGGCTCGCGAAGGGCTTCGAGCTCGTGGAAGAGTGGTACGCGTTCAAGGCCTACCAAAAGGACCTGCGCGTGATTCTCGTGCAGGAGACGGCGGGCATGGCCACCACCGGGAGCGACCACGTGTACGACCGTCCGCCGTACCCGGCGACGTGGGCCCGGCGGCACGCGAAGGGGCGGGTCTTCTACACGTCGATGGGTCATCGCGAGGATGTGTGGACGAACCCGATCTTCCAGGCCGTCCTGGCGGGGGGCATCGCGTGGGCACTCGGCGAGGCGCCCGCGAACGCGACCCCCACCATCGAGCGCGTGACCCCCGTCTACGCGCAAACTCCGCCGTAGCCGCGGCGCGGCCGATGGGTCGGCGCCGTCACCCTCCGGGAGACCCCCGCGGCGCGCCGCGCGGGACTGACGAGGGCCCGGCGGAAGCGGCCGGCACGCCGGCATTGGCGGAGCTCTTCCCGCCGCGCCCGCGCTCATGACGCCGTTCTCCGAGTTCGCGGAGCTCTGCCGCGCGCTCGAGGCCAGTCGCGGGCGGCTTGACAAGCAGCACCTCGTGGCGACGTTCCTCACGCGGGTCCACGCCGACGAGGTCGCCCCCGCCGTCGCGTTCCTGACCGGCCGCCCCCTGCCGGCGTCGGATCCGCGCGGACTCGGCGTTCGGGGCCTGCCGGCGGCGCCCGAGGCCTCCGCCGCGGCGCCGCTTACGCTCGCCGACGTCGCCGACGCCTTCGCTGCCGTCGCGGACGCGAGCGGGCCGGGAGCGCGCCACCGGCGGGAGTCACGGCTCGCCGCGTTGGCGGCGCGCGCGTCGGCCCTCGAGCGCGAGATCGTGGCGCGGATCATCGGGGGCGAGATGCGCACGGGGATCTCCGCAGGTGGCGTGCTCGGGGCGATCGGGGAGATGGCCGGCGCCGATCCGGAGGCGGTCAGGCGCGCCGCGCTCTTCCTCGGGGACATCTCCGCCGTCGCCGTCCTCGCCCGCGCGCAGGGCGCCGCCGGGCTCACGCGGGTGGCGCCCCGCCTCTTCGTGCCGCTGTCGCCGATGCTCGCCGAGACCGGCACCGACTTCTCGGAGCTCCTGGTCGCGCACGGCGGCCGGACGGCGCTCGAGTACAAGTACGACGGCGCGCGGGTGCAGGTGCACGGCGACGGCGAGCGCGTCGCCATCTGGACGCGCCGGCTCTCGGACGTCACCGCCAGCCTGCCGGACGTCGTCGGGCTCGTCCGCCGCGAGCTCCGCGGCGCGCCGCTGATCCTCGACGGCGAGGTAGTCGCGCTGGCGCAGACCGGCCGGCCGCTACCGTTCCAAGAGCTCATGCGCCGGTTCCGGCGGGTTCACGACGTGGAGTCTGCGGTCGCCCGGATACCGGTCGCAATCCACTTCTTCGACTGCCTGCTCGTGGAGGGCCGCTCGCTCATCGACGCGCCCTATGCGGAGCGCTGGGAGGCGCTCGTGCGGGTGACGGCGGGTCGCCACCTCGCCGAGCGGGAGATCGTCGAGACCGCGGCCGCCGCCCAGGCCTTCCTCGACCGAGCCCTGACGGCCGGCCACGAAGGAGTGATCGCCAAGGACCTGCGAAGCCCGTACGCGCCCGGGGGCCGCGGCAAGCGGTGGTTCAAGCTCAAGGTGGCCGAGACCGTCGATTGCGTCATCGTCGCCGCTGATCGCGGCAGCGGCCGGCGCGCCGGCTGGCTCTCCAACTACCATCTCGCCGTGCGGGACGCGGAGGGGTTCGCCGAGGTCGGCAAGACCTTCAAGGGGCTGACCGACCGGGAGTTCGCCGAGATGACAGAGCGGCTGCGGCGCCTGGCCGTCGCGGACGACGGCTACACCGTTCGCGTCCGGCCCGAGGTGGTGGTCGAGGTGGAGTACAACGAGATCCAGAAGAGTCCCACGTATCCCTCCGGCCTCGCCCTCCGGTTCGCGCGCATCGCCCGCCTCCGCGACGACAAGACGCCGGGCCAGTCCACGACCCTTTCCGAGCTCCGGGCGCTCTACGAGCGCCAGTTCACCACCAAAGGTCGGGATGGCATCCCTACTGACGCCCCGTCTCGAGCATCCGCTGCACCGTCGCGTCCTTCGTGACGCCCGCGCTGGCGAACCCGAGCATCGCACCGGTCGCGACGTCCAGGACTCGCGTGTCGACCGCGACCTGCGCGCCCGCGTCGGCCAGTCCGTTCAGCAGGACCACGTCGGCATGGAACTGGCTCGCGACGTGCCTCGCCTCATCGAGGCGACGGAGATCCGAGCTCCTGAGTGCGAGCTGGTCGAGGATGATCCGCAGGTGGCGCCGCTCGATGGGCAGGAAGCGCGGCGTCCGCCCGAGCTGGATGATCAGGAGATCGGCGAGGTAGCGGCTCAGGTCGGTGGTCACGCCCTGGCTGTCGTCAAAGTCGCTCACGACGATCCGCACCTGGCCGTCGGCGGGCAGGAGGCTCCCGATCTGCTCGGCGAGCCGGGCGACCGCGCCCGCCGCGCCGCCGGCGGCCGCATCCACCGCTCCGCCCTGGATGATGCCGACGACCACCGCTGCGAGAACCGTGACCCTCATCGCCCATCCCCTGTCTCTGGCCCTTCCTGGCCGTGCCGAAACTATGGCATAGACGCCGTCAACCAGGCGAGCGCCGCCCGACCGGCGGGCCCGGCGGCCCCTCAGCCCTGCGGGAGGCCCGTATGCGCGAAGGACCGATCCGGACGATGGCCGGCGTCCTCATCTGGACCGAGGCCGGCCGGTTTGCCGCGATGGCGAGTTTTTATCGCGACACCCTTGGTCTCATCCCCCACTCGTCCAAGGCCGACTTCATCAACTTCGACTGGAACGGGGTGAGGCTCAGCGTGGGCGTGCACGACCAGGTCCGCGGTCGGAGCGCGGACCCGCTGCGGATCATGATCAATCTGGCGGTCGAGGACATCGGCACCGTTCACGCGCGTCTGGCGCGAGCGGGCGTGGTCTTCACGCGGCCGCCCGAGGGCGAGGAGTGGGGCGGGCTCGTCGCCACGTTCGCCGATCCGGACGGCAACACGCTCCAGCTCCTGCAACTGCCAGACGGAGCCGCACCACCCTAGGCCTCGGCCCGACGCCGCGCCTCCCCGGTGCTCCGCCGCCCGTCGGCCTCCGCCGCCGACATTTCGCGCTCTCGCGTCCGTTGGGCGCCAGGCTCACGCACTCCCGGCGGGTACCGCCACGACGGAGCATCCGCGCCCAAGGTCGACGGCGCACGGTCCCGCGCCCGACCGCCCGGCCCGGCGCTGACGGGGCCAGGCACCCGGGCGCCGCCTTCGACGGTGGCCAGATCCGGCCGGCGGTCGGCGCATCCCGAGGCGCGGGTCTTCCCGTCGGGGCTGAAGGCGACCTTGCTGACCCAATTCGGGTGGCCGGCGAGCGGGGGGCCGACTGGCCGGTGGGCGGCCGCGTCCCACAGGATGACGGTCCGCTCGGCGCTTGCCGACGCCAGCGTCTCGTCGTCGGGAGCGAAGGCGATCGCATTGACGCCGGCCTTGTGCGCGAGCAAGACCGCGCGGGGTCGCGGGTGAGATCGTCGCGCCTGACGAAAGTTCCTGACGAAAGAGTCCTTCGTTGGAAGCCACACCCTTGAGTTGAGTACAATCGATCCCGGCCATCGCCCCTGCGGCCGGACGCGAGCCGACGGGAGAGGAGACGCCATGAAGGGCCTCATGATGGACTATCCGCTGACCCTCACCCAGTTCTTCGAGCGGAGCCGCCGCCTGTTCGCCAAGAAGACACTCGCCACCCGCATCCCCAGCCAGCCGCTCTTCCGCTACACCTACGCCGAGTTCGCCGAGCGTGTCCGCCGGCTCGCCGGCGGCCTCCGGGCGCTCGACATACGACCCGGCGACCGCGTCGGCACGTTCATGTGGAACTGCCACCAGCACCTCGAGGCGTACTGGGCGATCCCGATGATGGGGGCCGTCCTCCACACCGTCAATTTCCGTCTGGCGCCGCCGGACATCGCCTACATCGTCACCCACGGCGGCGACACTATCTTGATCGTAGGCGCGAGTGTGTGGCCGTTGCTCGAGCCGATGCGCCGGGAGCTGACGACCGTCCGTGAGATCGTGATCGTCCGTGACACCGCCGATGCGAGGCTGCCCGTCGGCGGGCTCGAGTACGAGGACCTCCTCCGGCGGGGCGCGCCGGTCGCCGAGTGGCCGCAGCTCGACGAACGAGACGCCGCCGCCATGTGCTATACGTCGGGCACGACCGGCCACCCCAAAGGCGTGGTCTACAGCCACCGCGCGCTCTACCTGCACTCCCTCGGGATGGCGCAGGCGGACTCCTTCGCCCTCTCCGAGCGCGACGTGATCCTCCACATCGTGCCCATGTTCCACGCTAACGCCTGGTGCGTCCCGTTCGCGGGCGTTATGGTCGGCGCCACCCAGATCTTCGGCGGCCCCAGCCCCCAGCCCCGCGACATCGTCGAGATGACGGAGCAGGAGCGGGTCACCGTGGTCGGCGCGGTGCCGACGGTGTGGATCGGCGTCAAGGAGATCTGCGAGAGAGAGGGTCACGACATCTCCTCGATCCGCCTGATCCCCTGCGGAGGCTCGGCGGCGCCGCGGAGCCTGATCGAGCTCTTCGACGAGAAGTTCGGAGTCCCCATGCTGCACGCGTGGGGCATGACCGAGACCACGCCCGTCGGGACGCTCTCACGCCTCAAGAGCTACATGGAGCCCTGGCCCGACGACCAGAAGTACACGGTCCGGGCCAAGCAGGGCTTCCCATCCGTCTGCGTCGACCTGCGCATCGTCGACGAGCAGGGTCGGGTCGCGCCATGGGACGGCAAGACGATGGGCGAGATCCAGGTGCGCGGGCCGTGGGTCACGAGCGGCTACTACAAGGCGGACTCGACCGATCACTTCACGGAGGACGGCTGGTTCAAGACCGGCGACGTGGGGACGATCGATCCCGAGGGCTACATCCAGATCACCGATCGCACGAAGGACGTCATCAAGTCCGGCGGAGAATGGATCTCGAGCGTCGACCTCGAGAACCTGATCATGGCGCATCCCAAGGTGCTCGAGGCGGCCGTCGTCGCAGTCCCGCACCCGAAGTGGATCGAGCGCCCCCTTGCCTGCGTCGTGCCCAAGCCCGAGCACCACGGGTCCCTCACCGCCGGCGAGATCATCGAGTTCCTGCGGCCGCAGGTCGCGCGCTTCTGGCTCCCGGACGATGTGGTGCTGATCGAAGCGGTGCCCAAGACGAGCGTCGGCAAGTTCGACAAGAAGGTACTGCGGGAGCGTTTCAAGGGCTGGCCGCCGAAGGCCGGCTGACGCCGCTCAGTTCTTCTGAGTCCCCCTGAGGCCATCGATCACGCTCCAGCTCCTGCAACTGCCGGATGGAGCCGCACCCTCGGCCTCGTCCGAGCGCCGGCCTCGACGGTGGATCCGGCCGGCGGCGGGCCGGACTCGCAAGGGTCGGCTCGTCGGCGGCCCTCGACGCCGTTACCGCGACCGGGCCTCCCGGCCGAGGTCCCAGAAAATGATTCGCTTATCGTCGCCGCCCGAAGCCAGAGTCTCGCCATCCGGACTCCAGACGACGCTGGTGACGCCTCGCCGGTGCGCGCCGAAGAGCCGGGAGGTGAGCGCTTGGTGAGTCGCGACGTCCCAGAGGAGAAGCGTCCGGTCGGCGCTTCCCGAGGCGAGGGTCTTCCCGTCGGGGCTGAAGGCGACGCTGCTGACCCAATTCTGGTGGCCGGCGAGCGGGGGGCCGACCGGACGGTGGGCGGCCACGTCCCAGAGGATGACGGTCCGGTCAGCGCTTGCCGACGCCAGCGTCTTGCCGTCGGGAGCGAAGGCGACGCCGACCACCCAGCCCGCGTGCCCGCTGAGCGGGGAGCCGAGAGGCCGGCGGGTAGCAACGTCCCAGAGGATGACGGTCCGGTCCGCGCTCGCCGAGGCCAGCGTCTTGCCGTCGGGAGCGAAGGCGACGCTGGCGATCCAGTCCCGATGGCCGGCGAGCGATGGTCCCTCGGGCCGGCGGGCGGCGAGATCCCAGAGGATCACGGTCCGGTCGTCGCTCGCCGAGGCGAGGGTGCGGCCGTCGGGGCTGAAGGCGACGCTGGTTACCCCCTGCGCGTGCCCGGCGAGCGGCGAGCCCAGGGGCTCGCGGCGAGCCAGATCCCACGTGACGACCGTGCCGTCGCCCCCTCCCGACGCCAGGATCTTCCCGTCCGGGCTGAAGGCGACGCTGCTCACCCCTTGCTTGGGGCCGGCGAGCACGGCGGCGAGGGGCTCG
>Ga0209689_1000229_pt1 | contig 35886 bp, 28 predicted proteins | sample GraSoiAngelo_149_FD_187119 | JGI IMG/M metagenome (GOLD analysis project Ga0209689, IMG submission 187119) | Grasslands soil microbial communities from the Angelo Coastal Reserve, California, USA - 14_1009_09_30cm (SPAdes) (version 2) | ecosystem: Environmental > Terrestrial > Soil > Grasslands ... | reverse complement strand
TGAGACAGTTCATGCGCCTGTTGAGCTATCGAATCAGGAAGAAAGCAAAACGTCGTCGCGTGAGCTATTCATTTCTTTTCATGAGAGCCAACGGAGATCAGTTACGCGAGATCGGTCGCCTCATCGATTCTGGGATTATTCGGCCAGTTGTGGATCGGGTCTTTCCATTCGAGTCGACCAACGAGGCTATGGCTTACCTCGAAAGAGGACGTGCAAAAGGCAAGGTTGTCGTCAGGGTGAGATAAAAAAATCCCTTGCTTCAATCGAAGCCGAGGCCTCTCTGCGCGTGTCGGCAGTTCGATTCTGTCCCTGGCCACCATTCAAATCAGCATCTTGCGTTTTTGATCACGGCGTGGTCCGGACCCCGATGTTTTCATTTTGTTTCCATTTCAGCCGGCTCGGCGCCCAACACCGCCCGAGTTGCGCAAAGGCGCCTGGCATGAGAGGGCCGGTGGTCTGTCTCTCAACGAAATACAATCTTCTTCGCACCAGACCAGAGAATTTCGCGTCCAATTTCGGCCAGGCGGTCCAGCTTGTCAGTGATTGTCAGTAGTGGATTGCCGGCGAGCTGTCCGACTTTGCTGGCGAACCGGACAGATCCGTATGCAATCAGCACCTCCGTTTCGCTTATTCCACCGGGATAGACAATCACCTCTCCCGGTCGTGGATAGCTCGTCGCGTTCTCAAACCCGATATTCAGATCGAGGTTTCCTAAGGGAATCCAACAGCCCTCGCCACTCCACCGAACGTGAATGAGCTGTTGCGTCCAGGGAAGTAGAGATGCAAACCGCGCACATGTCTGCGGTGCCTGCTCGTACTGGAAGCGCGCTTTAAATTCCTCCTCCCCAATTACGATCGTGACAAACTGCTTCATAAAGGCTGTTGGCTCCGGTTGAAATGTGGACTATTGGGCGCAGCGACAAGACAGATCAACGCCATGGGCGGCCCCCGGTGCGCTCAATCGAGCTGCGCATGTGATGGCAGGGGTTTTGACAACGGGTCACAACGGGTCTCGGGACAATGGAGACTAACCCGCCGGGTAATACAGCAAGAAGTCCCGGAAGGCCTGTGCAGCGATTTCTGCGTCCTCGGCGCTCAAGCTCTCGGAGGGATGATGGCTGATGCCGCCGTTGCCGCAGCGCACGAACAGCAGGCCCACGGGCGTGATCTGAGCCATGACCATGGCATCGTGGCCGGCACCGCTCGGCAGTCGCGGCGGCGAAATCTGCCCGGTGACGCGGGTGATGCTTTCAACCAAACGCTGCTGCAGGTCGGGGGAGCAGGGCACACACGCGATGTCTAGCGCCTTGTCCCACACAATGGCAACCTGGCGGCTCGCGGCGATACGCTCGGATTCCGCGACCACGCTGGCGTAGGCTGCATCGCGGACCTCGGTTCGATCAGCGCGGATGTCGACACTCAGCTCGCAGCGTCCGGGGATCACGTTGATCGCGCCCCCGGGCACTTGTAGCTGCCCGACCGTGCCCACGAGCCCCGGCGTGCCCCCGCAGCGCTTCTCCACAGCCAAGATAAGTTCGGCGGCAGCGGCGGCTGCGTCGCGCCGGCCCTGCATGGGGACAGTGCCTGCATGACCGGCGAGTCCGGTGATCGAAACTAGGGAGCGGATGCTTCCGGCGATCGACGTGACGACCCCGAGTGGCGCACCGGCGTTGAGCAACGCCGGTCCTTGCTCGATGTGTACCTCGACGAAGCCAAGTAGCGTTTTCGGATCGAACGCTACCGCGGGGATGCCCGCGGCATCGTGGCCGGCTGACGCCAGGGCCTGACGCAGGCTGACGCCGTCCGAGTCGACCTTGTCGAGCAGCGCCGGATCGAACCGGCCGGCGAGCGCGCGGCTTCCGAGAAACGTCGACTTGAACCGAACCCCTTCTTCCTCGGCAAAACCGACAACCGTCAAGGTATACGGGAGTCGCACTCCGGCACCACGCAACCGCGCAACCACGGCTATCGGCAGCAGTATTCCCAGGCGTCCGTCAAACTTTCCGGCGTTGACGACCGTGTCGTAGTGTGAGCCCGTCACCAGGGTGCGCTTGCTCGCGGCGGAGTTACGCCAACGCCCGATGACGTTGCCGACAGCGTCGATTTCGGCCTCGAGTCCTGCCGCTAACATCCAGTCGCGCAGCAGCGCGGCGGTCGCACGATGTGCGGGGGTCAGATACGAGCAGCTGAGCCCATCCGGCCGGTCGCTCAGGCGTGCCAGCTCGTCTGCCATGGCGATGATCCCTCTCCCGAGCGGCTCGTCCACCAGGTCTGCCAGACGGAATGCGGCGATCCGACCGATCTCGCGTAGCGCCTGCGCGCGCTCGAGCTCGATGGTGTTCCCGAGCCGCTGCTCGAGCGCCGCAATGACCGCGGCGCGATCGTGGCCCTTGACGGCGAGCACGAACGGAAAGCCGAACCTCTTCGCATAGGCGGCGTTCAGCTGCTGGAGCCGCGCGAGCTCCTCGGGCGTGCACGCGCCAAGACCCGCCGCGTGCTGCTCGCTCGCCGATTCTGGCGTCAGCTCGCCGCGCATCCGCTCCTTCGCGGCCAGCTCGGGATGCGCCCGGATCAGCGTGAGCTGCTCATCCGTGTCCGCCTGCTCGACGGCCGTGCACAGGGCCCGGTGCAGGTCGAATCGCGAGCGAAAGGGGCGCAGCGCCGATACCCGGTCGGCCACCCAGCTGCTGCGCTCAAAGACGCCCGACAAGGCTGCCGCGAATTGCGGCGCCGGGAGCGAGTTGAGGTCGTCGAGGGAAATCACGGCGAGTAACGCGAAGAGGGATGCGTGACGATCCAGTGCCGGGCGATATCAACGCGCCGGCAGACCCAGACACCCTCATGCTCGAGGGCATAGTCGAGAAAACGCTCGAGACACGCAATGCGGCCCGGCCGCCCGATCAGCCGGGCATGCAATCCGACCGACAGCATCGTGGGCGCGTCGAGCCCCGCGGGGTCTCCCTCGCGATAGAGCGTGTCGAATGCATCGCGCAGATAGTCAAAGAACTGCGTACCGGCGTTGAACCCCTGCGCCGTCGCGAAGCGCATGTCGTTGCAGTCGAGCGTGTAGGGCACCACGAGGTGCGGGACGGTGCGAGTGCCGCCCCCGGGGCGCACGTGTGTCCAGTAAGGGAGGTCGTCGGCGTAGGAGTCGGCGTCGTAGAGAAAGCCGCCGTGCTCGACTAGCAGGCGCCGGGTATTCGGGCTGTCGCGTCCGGTGTACCAGCCGAGCGGCGCACTCCCGGTGAGCTCCGCGAGAATCGCGCTCGCCTGCGCGAGATGGGCGCGCTCGGTGTCTTCATCGATGAGTTGGTAGCTGATCCAGCGCAGTCCGTGCCCGGCAATCTCGTGACCCAGCTCTCGGTACGCCGCCAGCGCCTCGGGATGGCGCCTGAGAGCCAGCGCGGTAGCGAACACGGTGAGCGGCAGCTTGCGGCGCTCGAAGGCTCGCAGCACGCGCCAGAGCCCCGCTCGTGAGCCGTACTCGAACAGCGACTCCATGCTCATGTGACGCATCGGAAAAGCGGCAGCCCCGATGATCTCGGACAGGAAGGTCTCCGAGTGCGCATCCCCATCGAGCACGCAGTTTTCGCTGCCCTCTTCGTGATTCAACACGAATTGCAGAGCGATGCGCGCCCCTCCGGGCCAGCGTGCATGCGGCGGCGAGCGGCCGTAGCCCACCAGATCACGGGGATAACCCTCCTCAGATGGGCTCATGGCGCGCGTCTGCCGTTGGAGAACACGAAGCGCAAATCGATGCTCTTTTCGGGGACCTCTTCGAGCCGCAGATCGGCGCGGACCCGCTCGAGGTGGCGCACCATGAGGGCGACCGCCCGCGATTGCCGGCGCTCGAGCGCACGGGCGATCTCGCGGTGCTCGTCCGGCGGACAGCAGGGCGCGCCGGGAGCTTGGTACACGGCGATGATGAGCGAGGATCGTGACACCAGGTCGCGCAGCATATCCATCAGGATCCGGTTACCGCCGACCTCGGCAATGATCAGGTGAAACTCGCCCGAGTACTTGAGCGAGGCGCGACGATCGCCCTGGCGCCAGGCCGCCTGCTCACGTGTCACGTGCTGATGGAGCCGCTTGCAGTCTGCGCGCGTCGCCGCTTCGATGAACCTGGCGACGGTGCCGGCCTCGAGCACCTGCCGAGCGGCAAACACCTCATGTGCCTCGCGCACCGAGGGTTTGGAGACCGTTGCGCCGCGATTGGGCATGAGCGTGACCACCCGCTCATGCGCGAGCCGCTGCAGCACCTGACGGAGTCTCGTCCGCCCGAGACCGAAGATCTCGCACAGGCGCTTTTCCACCAGACGCGTCTCGGGCGGCAGGCTGTGATCGATGATCGCCGTCCAGATCCGCTCGTACACTGCGGCGACATCCGCGCCGTTCGTCGCGCGGGCTCTGCGGTTAGCGGGGCCGACGGACATGTGGCCGCGTCTCACCGCCGTCGCCTGAGGGCGCAAGGGACGAAGCGGTATCGGAGTGGAGCTCATATGGGCCCCGCACGGTGCGACTCGCGGCCGAGGATGTAGGTGCGCGAGACCGCTCGGTCATCGCCGAGCGTGAGCAGCACCAGGAGCTTCTCGGCCAGGGTACGCGAGCGGGCGGTACGCCGCGCAAGGAGCGGCGTGGCGCGCAGATCAAGCACGATGAAATCTGCCTCCGTGCCGACTGCGAAGCGGCCGACGCGATCGTCGACGCCAAGGGCACGGGCTCCGGCAAGCGTGGCGAGATAGAACGCCCGCAAGGGAGAGAGGTGCTGCTGGGACAGCTGTGCGACCTTGTACGCATCGCTGAGTGTCTGCAGCATGCTGAAGCTGCTCCCAGCTGCCACATCCGTCGCAATCGAGAATCGCATTCCCGCGGCATCGGCGGACGCCACATCGAAGAGCCCGCTACCGAGGCGCAGGTTGGAAGAGGGGCAGAATGCGGCCGCGGCCCCCGACTGCGCCATCCGGGCGCGATCGACCTCATCGAAGTGGATGCAGTGCGCGTAGATCGCGCGCTCGCGAAGCAAGCCGTAGCGATCGTATACGTCGAGGTAGCTGCGGGCCTCCGGAAACAGGCGCTTCACCCAGGCCACTTCATCGAGGTTCTCGGCGACATGCGTCTGGATGAGGGCATCCGGATAATCGGTGGCGAGCCGTCCGGCGCTCGCCAGCTGCGCGTCGGAGGAAGTCGGCGCGAAGCGCGGGGTGATCGCGTACAGCAGTCGCTCGCGTCCATGCCATGCCGCGAGGAGTTCGCGTGTGGCACGCTCGCCGGTCTCGGGGGTATCGCGCAGATACTGCGGGCAGTTTCGATCCATCAGCACCTTGCCTGCCGCCATGCGCATGCGGCGAGCCGCGGCGGCCTCGAAGAAGGCCTGCACCGAGGCGGGGTGCACGCTGCAGAACACCAGCGCCGTTGTCGTGCCGTTGCGCACGAGCTCGTCGAGGAAGAACTCGGCCACCTCGCGTGCGTGCGCGGGGTCGGCGAATCCACGCTCGGCGGGAAAGGTGTAGTGCTCCAGCCAGTCAAGCAGCTGCCGGCCGCCCGTGCCGACGATGTCGGTCTGCGGGTAGTGGACGTGGGTATCGACGAATCCGGGCATCAGGATGCTGTCGCGATGCTCGACGAGCTCAGCATCACTGGGCAAAGCCGGTAGCAGCTCCCGCGCCGGTCCGATCGAGGCGACCCGTCCGTCGGCGGTGACCAGGAGCCCATCGTCGAAGAACTCGAAGGTGTCGGGGTCGTCGCCCGACCCGGGGTCGGAGCGGAAGTGGAGAATCGCGCCCCGATGCGCACGCACGCCTCCGGCGCTGTCAGTGTGGGGCGCCACGCTCGATCCAGGCGAGCATTTCGGCTCGCTCCTCCTCGGTGATGCCGGTCACGTTGCCTACGGGCATGGCACGCGTGGCGAGCTGCTGACGTATCTGGTCGGTGCGTGCCAGGATGCGCTCGGGTGTATCGAGCAGCACGCCGTTCGGAGCCGCGGTGAACCCCGCCAGGGTCGGTTGCGCGGAGTGACAGCCAGCGCAGCGGCGCTCGACGATCGCCTCGATGCGGACGAAGCTCCCAGCGGAGGCCAATCCTCCCGCCCCGTTACCCGACGAGCGGGGCATCAATGCGAACGCGACCCCGGCCAGCGCGAGCACGCCGAGCGCCGCAGGCAGTGGCGAAGTGTGCCCTTGACGCTCATGGGCGTTGTGCCGCGCAACGAAATAAACGCGCAGCAATACGCCAGCCGCGCATATCACGATCAGCACCAGCCAGTTTTCGCGGGCGCCGTAAGTGATGGGGTAGTGGGGGCTGATCATCACGAACAACACCGGCAGCGTGAAATAGGTGTTGTGCGTCGATCGCAACTTGGCGGCGATGGCGCCCCGAAGATCGGGCTCGCGATCCTCTTCTTCTTTCGCGCGCACCAGCCCTCGCTGAGCCGGAATGATGACGAAAAACACATTCGCCACCATGATCGTGCCGAGCATGGCGCCGAATTCCATGTAGGCACCGCGGCCGCTGAAGAGCCGGCACAGCCCCCAGGCCGCTGTGCTCAGGAGCACGGCGAGCACCGCCCCGAGCGCACGGCTGTCGCGGCCAAGCGGCGAGCGGCACAGGCCGTCGTAGACGATCCACCCGCCGGCTAGAAAGGCCGCACCGATGGCGATAGCGGCCGGTTTTGAAAGAGCCGCGACCGATCGATCGATCAGATAGAGCTCCGCCTGACCGTAATAAAGGAGTCCGAGCAGAAAGAGCCCGGACAGGAAGGTGGTGTAGGCCTCCCAGTAGAACCAGTGAAGCGACCGCGGGAGCGTTGCGGGCGCGACGCGGTACTTGAGCGCCTGGTAGAAGCCCCCGCCATGCACCGCCCAGAGCTCCCCGGCCACGCCCGACTTGGCGAGCACCGGATCGGCCGGTGGCAGGAGGTGATTATCGAGCCAGATGAAATAGAATGACGATCCGATCCAGGCAATGCCCGCCACCAGATGCAGCCAGCGACCGAGCAGGCTCAGCCAGTCGAGGACGTAGGCGGTCATGAGTGAGGGAATGTGCAGGCCGCACAGGCCGCTGACGGACAGGTTTCGGCGGTGTCCAACGGCGTGGAGCGCACTGCGAGTCTTCCGGGGCGCGCATCGAGCGAGGACTCGAGGCCCTGGAGGAGTTGCGCCGCCACGGCGACGGCAATTGCCGCGGGCCACTTGCTCCCAACGCCCTCCACCCCGATGGGACAGACCAGTCGGCGGATCGCATCCGGGGTGAGGCCATCGCGCGCGAGCCGCGAGCGAAAGCGCGCCCCCTTGCTCTTCGAGCCGATCAGGCCGAGCCACGTAAAATCGCCGCGCTCGAGGATCCGGCGGCAGAGCGAGTAATCGAGCGCGTGATCATGGGTCATTACGAGGAACCGCGCAGCGGCGGGCGCAAGCTCCACGGTGCTCGTCGGTGCCTGCGGGCAGAGCGGGTGGACGTTGTCAGGTAGCGGGTCGGGCAGCAGCTCGGCGCGCGAGTCGACCCAGGTCACATCGAACGGCAGCGCGGCGAGGATCCGGATCAACGCCTGCCCCACATGGCCGGCACCGTAGAGCCACAGCGAGGCAGGCTCGGCTGCGAGTGATTCGAGCAGAATCGCATTCTCGCTGCCCGCGGCGAATTCGAGGTGCGGCGGGCAACGGGCCGATCGCAGCTCCAGCCGCCGGCGCACGGCGCCTTCGCGCGAGAACTCGGTCACGATCGCGGCGCACCCGCCTCCCGAGATCGCCCTCGCCGCACGCCGCAGCAGCGGCAGATCAAGGTGCGTAAATCGCTCCAGCCACAGCTGCACCACACCGCCGCAGCATTGACCCAGCTCCCGACCTAACACGAGCCGGCGAAGCGTAACCGACGCGGTCTCCGTTGCCGCGAGCCGCAACGATTCCGCAGCTTGCATCGCCTGCCATTCGAGGTTGCCGCCGCCGATTGTGCCGTGGCTACCGGCACGCGAAAGCAGCATGCAGGCGCCGGGCTCGCGCGGGCTCGAGCCGCGCACCTCGGCAACCAGCACGCGGACGACCGGCGACTCACGCGCCTCGAGCAGGCGGCAGACCGCCAGCGGCCAGCTGCCGCGCAGAGCGCCGAGCCAGCGGCCGCGCGACTCGGTGTCTCGCTTAGCGCCCTCGAGAAGCCTCGTCATGCAGTTCCCCTCACGCTGTCGATCGCACGCAGCACCGCCTCGGGGGTAGCCGGCGCGGTGAGTTGGGGTAGTGCCCCGGCAGGTCCGCAGGCGGCGCAGGCATCGCGGATGGCATGAAACACCGAGATCGCCAGCATCAAGGGCGGCTCGCCGACCGCCTTCGACCGGTGAATCGTGTCTTCGCGGTTCGCAGAGCGCTCGAGCAGCGCGATGTGGGCATGCGTCGGCCAGTCGCGCGCAGTGGGAATCTTGTAGGTCGAGGGTGCATGGGTCTGCAGCTCCCCCTTGGCGTCCCACCACAACTCCTCGCAGGTGAGCCAGCCGACCCCCTGGAGGAAACCGCCCTCGACCTGTCCCCGATCGATCGCGGGATTCAGCGATGCGCCGACGTCGTGCAGGATGTCCACCCGCAGCAGACGTGTCTCGCCACTCAGCGTGTCGAGTGCCACCTCGGCGACCGCCGCGCCGTAGGCAAAGTAGAAAAACGGCCGGCCGATGAGCGTCGCCTTGTCCCAATGAATCTTCGGAGTTCGGTAATAGCCCGTGGCGGAGAGGGAGATGCGCGCGGCATGCGCTTCGCGGGCCAGTTGCGCAAAGCTCAGGGTGCGCGTGCCGAGATGCACGGTTCCATCCGCGAAGCGGACCTCCTCGGGCGCAACCCCATGTGTTTCGCGCACGTGCTCGAGCAGGCGTTGCCGGATCGTGCGGGCAGCCGCACGCGCGGCCATGCCGTTCAGATCGGAGCTCGCCGATGCCGCCGTGGCCGAGGTGTTGGGCACTTTGCTGGTATCGGTCGTGGTGACCCGCACCGCCGCCAGCGGCACGCCGAGCTCGGCGGCCACGACCTGCGCCACCTTGATGTGCAGACCCTGTCCCATCTCCGTACCGCCGTGGTTCAGCAACACGGTTCCGTCGGTGTAGACCTGCAGTAACGCGCCGGCCTGGTTGTAGTGCGTGGCGGTGAAGGAGATGCCGAATTTCACCGGAGTCAGGGCCAGGCCGCGCTTCACGAGCGCATTGCGTTGATTCCAGTCGGCTATCGCTCGGCGGCGCTCGCGATAGCCGCTCTCCCTTTCCAGCCGATCGACGAGATCGTTGATGACGTTGTCCTCGATCGTCTGGCCGTAATGGGTCACGTTGCGCGGCGCGACGCCGTAGAAGTTGGCGCGACGCGCATCGAGCGGATCCCGGCGGAGCGTGCGCGCGATCTCATCGACGATCTTTTCGATGACCATCATGCCCTGCGGGCCACCGAAACCGCGGAAGGCGGTGTTGGATACGGTATGGGTCCGGCAGCGGTGTGAGGTGATCTCGACGTGCTCGAGGAAGTAGGCGTTGTCGAGATGATAGACGGCGCGATCGTTTACCGGGCCGGACAGATCCGCCGAATAGCCGCAGCGCGAGGCGAGCATGATCGTCAGCGCCAGGATGCGCCCCTGCGCGTCGAACCCGACATCGTAGTCGGCAAGGAAATCGTGGCGCTTGCCGGTCATGATCATGTCGATGTCGCGATCGAGGCGCAGTTTCACCGGCCGGCCGGTCTTCAGAGCGAGCACCGCAGCGGCGGCGGCGATCAGGCTCGCCTGGCTCTCCTTGCCGCCGAAGCCGCCGCCCAGGCGACGACACTGAACGGTGACGCTGTGCGCGCGCACACCGAGCGCGTGTGCGACGATGTGTTGCACTTCCGTGGGGTGCTGGGTCGAGCTGTAGAGCAGCATCGCCCCGTCTTCCTGGGGGATGGCGATCGCGATCTGCCCCTCGAGATAGAAATGGTCCTGTCCGCCGATGACCACGGTTCCCTTGAGGCGATGTGGAGCGGCGGCGAGCACCGTGGCGGGTGTGCCGCGCACGAGGGCGCGGCTGGGGACGACATAACTGCCCGCCGCCAGTGCAGCGCGAATATCGAGCAGCGCCGGAAGCTCGTCGTAAGTGATGCGCGCGAGACGCGCCGCCTTGCGTGCCGTCGCGTAGGACTCGGCGGCTACGGCGAATAGCGGTTGACCGGCGTACTGCACGAGCTCTGCGGCGAAGATCGGGTCGTCATGCACGACGCCGCCGTAGTTGTTCTCTCCGGGGATGTCCTCGGGCAGCGCGACGGCGACCACCCCCGGAGTAGCGATCACGGCGCCGAGGTCCCGCTCGCGTATGCCGCCATGAGCGATGCCGCTCACCCCGAAAGCGCCGTGCAGCGCGTTCGCCGGTAAGGGGATGTCGTCGCAGTAGAGCGCCCTGCCGCTCACATGCAGATGGGCGCTGTCGTGCGGGTAAGGCTCGCCGATCACCTCGCGGGTCACAGCCGCATCTGCCGGCAAGGCGACCATCAGGCGAACTCCCTGGCCGCCGAAGGGTCGGTCACCCGCACGGCGAATCCGGCAGGCGAATGTTGCAGATAGAAGCGTCGCAACATGCTCCCCGCGGCCCTGAGGCGATACTCGCGGCTGCCACGCAAGTCGGTGAGCGGGGTGAAGTCGGAGGCGAGCGCGGCGGTGGCCGAGGCGATCGTCGCTTCCGACCACGGCTGTCCGGTCAGTGCCCGCTCGGCCGCGCTCGCCCGGGTGGGAATCGCGGCCATGCCGCCGTAGGCCAGGCGCGCGCTCACGATGTGTCCGTCGGACACTTCCACCGCGAACGCGCCACAGACGGCCGAGATGTCCTGATCGATGCGCTTGGCGAGTTTATAGCTCGCGAACCACTGTGCGGCCCTGGGTGGAGGGACGAGAACGCCGACGATGAGCTCGCCCGGCGCCAGGTCCTTGCGTTGGTAGCCGAGATACAACCGCTCGAGCGGGATGCGGCGCTGGCGTGCTCCGTGGCGCAGCTCGAGCTCGGCGCCCAGCGCGATCAGCGCCGGCATCGAGTCGCCGATCGGTGAGCCGTTCGCGATGTTTCCGCACAGCGTGCCGGAATTGCAGACCGGCGGGGATGCGAACCGTCGGGCCTGCTCGGCGAGCGCCGGATAGTCCTCGAGCAACGCGGACCAAGCGGCAGTCAATGTCACCGCGGCGCCGATCCAAAGGCCCACGGCGCTCCTGCGGATCTGCTGCAGCTCCGCGACGTTGCCGAGGTAGATGATCGGCGGCAGCTCGCGCAACTGCTTCGTCGCCCAGAGGCCCACATCGGTTCCACCCGCGAGCAGCAGCGACCCCGGCGCCGCGGCCAGCGCCGCGGCCAATTCATCGAGGTTGCGCGGGGTATGGAATCCCGGAAGACGCAGCGCGTCATGGGACTGCGTCCGACGCAGCGCACGGAGCTGGTCGGTGCGGGTGGCGGATTGTGCGTCGGCGCGACTCCAGCGCGCCGGCTCAGGATAGTTCCCCATGCACTCGCCGGCGTCGATGATCGGCCGGTAGCCGGTGCAGCGACACAGATTACCCGACAAAGCCGTGAGCACCTCTTCACGCGTCGGTGCGGCGCGTTGCAAATACAGCGCGAACAGCGACATCACGAAGCCCGGTGTGCAGAAGCCGCATTGCGATCCGTGGCAATCGACCAGCGCACGCTGCACCGGATGCAGCGTCCCGTCTGGGGCCTGCAGGCTCTCAACGGTGACCAGTTCCTTGCCGTCGAGGGTGGGGAGGAAGCGGATGCAGGAATTGATCGCACGATACTTGATATGCCGCGCGTCGGGGGACAGCTCACCGAGCACCACCGTGCACGCTCCGCAGTCGCCTTCGGCACATCCCTCCTTGGTGCCGGTGCGGCCGGCGCGGTTGCGCAGATACTCCAGCACCGTCGTGGCGGGCGGCACGTCGGAAACGCAGATGAGCTCGCCGTCGAGCATGAACCGCGTCGCCTGTGTGTCGGGAAGGACGTTACTCACGACAAGGGGCTCACGCTCGGGGTGCGCATCAGCTACCGCGGTAAGTGGAATAGCTCCATGGCGATACCAGGAGAGGCACGTGATAGTCCTGCTCCGGGCTTGCGACCCCGAATGCAATGACTACGACGTCGACGAAAGGTGGCTCGGGCAATTGCAGCCCCCGTGAACGGAAGTATTCGGCGGCGTGGAACGTCAGCCGGTAGCGACCAGTGCGCAGCGCCTCTCGCTCGAGGAGGGGAGGGTCACAGCGACCTTGCTCGTTGGTGCGTCGCTCCGCCAGCAGGCGCGGCGGGTTTACTCCAGCGTCGTGTAGCTCGACGCGCATGCCGGCTGCGGGGATACCCGCCGCAACGTCCAGCACGTGAGTCGTCAGCTTGCTCATGCCGGTGAGATTTCGTGTGGGGGTGCGCGCTGGTAGGGCAGCATACGCGCCCAAGGGATTGTGCACAATCGCGCAAGGGATTGTGCACCGTCGGTTCAAAGCCGCGCGCTACGGCGCCGCGGGAAGACGCGCGGCTCCGCCCGTGCTTCGCGCCGGCCCCCGTGCTAGCTTAGGCGCCCATGGGTTCGATGGACGCTTTCATCCGCGCAGTTCCCAAGGCTGAACTTCATCTGCATATCGAAGGCACGCTCGAGCCGGAGATGGTGTTCGAGCTGGCGCGCAAGCACCACCTGTCGCTGCACTATTCCTCGGTCGAGGCGCTGCGCCAGGCGTACTGCTTTGCCGATCTGCAGTCATTCCTCGATGTCTACTACCAAGGCGCCAGCGTGCTGCGTGACGAGAGCGACTTCCACGCGCTCACCTCGGCCTATCTGCGCCGGGCGCACGCGGACGGCGTCGTGCATGCCGAGATCTTTTTCGATCCGCAGACCCATACCGCACGCGGTGTGCCCTTCGAGGCCGTCATCGGCGGCATCCGCAGCGCGCTCGCCGAAGGGAAGCAAACGCTCGGCATCACACATCGCCTGATCCTCTGCTTTCTCCGTCACCTGAGCGCGGAAGACGCCATGACGACGCTCGAGCAGGCGCTGCCGCACGCCGGAGCCATCACGGCGGTCGGGCTAGACTCCTCCGAAGCCGGTCATCGGCCCGCGAAGTTTGCTTCCGTTTTCGCGCGCGCCCGCAGTGAAGGACTCCTCGCGGTTGCGCACGCGGGCGAGGAAGGGCCGCCGGAGTATGTCGCCGAAGCACTCGATCTACTTAAGGTGAGCCGCATCGATCATGGCGTGCGGAGCGAGGAGGATCCCGCACTGCTGGCACGCCTGGTGCGCGACCGCGTGCCGCTCACGGTCTGCCCGCTGTCGAATGTCAGACTGCGGGTCTTCGATCGCATGGAGGATCACAATCTCAAACGGCTGCTGCACGGCGGGCTGTGCGTGACCGTGAACTCGGACGATCCAGCCTACTTCGGGGGTTATGTCGCCGAGAACTATCTGGCGGCGTACCGTGCGCTCGGGCTCTCGCGGGCGGATATCGTGCAGCTCGCGAGCAATTCCTTCGAAGCCTCCTTTCTGCCTCGGGGCGAAAAGGATGCCTGGCTGCGGAGAGTGCGCGAGCTCGACGCGGACTGAAGGCTCTGGCTAGGACTCGTTCTCGAAAAAACTCTCGCCGACCGGTTTGTGCTCGAGGATCTCCTCGCGTGTCAGGCCCTGGAGCTCGTGCGGGAATACCAGCCAGCTGTTCGTCGCATGAACGTAGTAGTCGGGCTTGAGTGAGCTACGATTGCGGTCCGGCTTGTAGTATACCGTCGCGATGCGGATCTGCCCCGCCAGATTCCGCCGGCAGCGGCGCCGGAGCTCCGCCATGACGGCCTCGAGGCTGCGACCGGAATCGAACACGTCGTCGATGATCAGCAGCTGATCCTCGTACGAGAGGCGCGATACGAGATAGTTCACCGCGTGGACCCGCACCACTTTGGCCTGCTGATCGATGCCGGTGTAGGAGGAGGTGCGGATCGCGATGTGATCGGCATGAATGCCGTGATACTCGAGTGTCTCCTGGACCGCGATGCCGACGGGTGCGCCGCCCCGCCAGATGGCGACCAGAAAGGTTGGCCTGAAGCCACTGCGCACGATTCGCAGGGCGAGGGCGATCGAATCGCGCAGCAGCGACTCGCTGGAAACGAAGACTTTCTCGAGGGCGGGCGAGGCGCTGGGCGGCTTCATGGGCGGTCTGTTGCGAGAGCGCGCGCGCATTGTGACACATCGCACTATACTCCGGGCCGAAGCTCATCCGCCGCACGCGCATGCCGAGAAACATCGAGATCAAAGCCCGAATCAGCAGCGTGGCAGCGCTGCTGCCGAAGGTGAGGCTCATCGCGAATCAGGGACCGTGGGACATCCGGCAGGACGACACCTATTTCGCCTGTGCCCGCGGCAGGCTGAAGCTGCGCACGGGCTCCGAGACAACCGGCGAGCTGATCTATTACCGACGCGACAATCAGCGCTCTCCCACGCAATCCTTTTACCTGCGCTCACCCACCTCGATTCCCGAGACTCTGCGGGACTTGCTCACTCAGGCGTTGGGTCAAGTCGGTCGCGTGCAGAAGCTCCGCACCCTGTTTCTGCGCGGTCGAACGCGCATTCACCTCGATGAGGTCGCCGGGCTGGGGGACTTTCTCGAGCTCGAGGTCGTACTTGCCGACCGCGAGCTGCCTGCCCGGGGCCTGGACGAAGCGAACGACCTGCTGAGGCGGCTCGGCGTGGATTCGTCGCAGCTCATCGAGGGCTCGTACCTCGATCTCCTCGCCACGACTTGAGGCTTCGGCTACGGGACCTGCCGGCATGGGCACCATCTCGCGGCGAGAGCTGATCCGGATCGCGGCGGCGTCAGCAGTGACCTTGCCGTCGGCTGGCACACCGGCGACGACTACGCGCGTCGAGGCGGCGAATCGACCGCGCGCGCCGCAATTCGCCGTCGCGGAGCAGGTTCCCGAGGTCTTCGCTTCCTTGCCGTTCGGGTCGCACGAGCTCCGTGGGGTCCTCGCCGAGCGCATGCGGATCAATGTGGAGAAGCGGCTGCTGCGGATCGACGCGGACGCCTGCCTGTCGGGCTTCTTGCGTAGCAATACTCCGGGCAGCTTCGATGCCGCATGGGCGGGGGAGCACGCCGGAAAGTTTCTCGACGCAGCCTGCAACGCGCTGCGCTACCGCGAAGACGAGCGGTTGCGGCACATCACCGAGCGGGTGGCGCAGACGCTCATCGCCTGCCAGGAGCCCGATGGTTACCTCGGTACCTATGCGGCGGCGCGGCGCTGGACGGGCTGGGACGTCTGGGTACAGAAGTACAGCCTGATTGGCCTCCTGAGTTACTACGAGCTCACCGCGGAGCCCGCGGCGCTTCGGGCGTGTCGCGGCATGGGTGATCTGCTGGTCCGCACCTTCGGCGAGGCACCCGGACAGCGCGACATCATCGGAGCCGGCGAGCACTTGGGGATGGCGGCGACCGCGGTGCTCGAGCCGATGTGCAGACTCTACCGATTTACGGCGGATGTCCGTTATCTCGAGTTCTGCCGGTACCTGGTGCGCTCCTACGACCAGCCGCACGGCCCTCGCATTGTGAGGACACTGCTCGAGACCGGCAGCGTCTACCGCGTCGCCAACGGCAAGGCGTATGAGATGCTCTCCAACCTCAACGGCCTCATTGATCTCTATCGCCTGTCGGCAGACAAGACTTTGTTGGATGCCGTGCTGCGCGCTTGGGAGGACATGGTTCGGCACCAGCTGTATCGCACCGGGACGCTGAGTGCCGCGGAACACTTCCAGCCCGAGGGGCAGTTGCTGACGCTGCAGGCGTCGAACGTCGGCGAGATGTGTGTGACGGTGACCTGGTTGCAGCTCAACTGGCGCCTCCTGCGCCTGACCGGCGAGGCGCGCTTCGGCCAGGAGATCGAGCGCACCGTCTATAACCACCTCCTGGCGGCGCAGGATGTGAGCCACGGCAAAATCTCTTACTACACCTCATGGGCAGGATGTAAGGAATTCACGGATGCGCTGCTATGCTGCGTGTCGAGCGGCCCGCGGGGGATCTCGCTCATTCCGCAGCTCACGTGCGGCCTGCAGCAGAATGCGCTGTTCCTCAACCTGTATGTCGCGGGTCGCATGAGGTGTGAGCCCGACGGGGTACCGGTCGAGGTGGTATGCGAGACCGCGTTTCCGGCGGAGGGACGGGTCGCCGTCACGGTGAGCGCCGAGCGTGCGACGCATTTCACTCTGCGGCTGCGCGTCCCGGAGTGGACCGGCCACTTTCACGTGCGGTTCGGCGGACACAGGCTGGCTGGGACACCCGGACAGCTGTTGGATGTTTCCCGAACCTGGCCACGATCGAGCACGCTGGATATCGATATGGATATGCCGACGCGCGTGCTGCCGGGATCGCCGACCTATCCTGACTACGTTCTGCTGCAGCGGGGTCCACAGGTGCTGGCGCTCGAGCAAGCCCTCAACCGGACCGTTCCTTATCTGCACCGGGTAGCCCTCACGGGCGGGACGGTCAGGCTTGAGCCGGCAGCCCTCGCGGAAGGTCGAGGCGGGCGGCAGGTTTACGAGGTCGACGGCATCGTTGGCGTGCCGGCCGAGGGCCATCAGCTGCGTCCCGAGCGGCGAGCCGTGCAGCTGGTGCCGTTTGCGGACCTGGTGAACGGGCGCGTATGGATTGCCCGGGCCGGTCGCATCCGAGGCGACCGGCCCGCGGTCACAGCGTTTTCGCGGGCGAGCCTGTCAGTCGTGAGCCTCGGTCTCGAGCCGACGGCGAAGGGGCCAAGGCGCACGGATATCGCGGAGTTCGTGACCGATGAGGATCCTCATAGTTTTTGCACGGTCAATCCGCAGGATTTCGGGCTGGCCAACTATCTCGGGTCACCGCGGGGCAGGCGTGGCGATGCCGTATGGTTCGCGGTCATGCTGAGGAGCCCGGCTTCCATTTCGCGCATCGTGTTCCGACACGGCGCGGTCAGCGCCTCGGGCGGCTGGTTCGATACCACGGAGGCGATGCCGCGCATCGAGCTGGCGCGAAGCCCCATCCCAACCTCGGCCAACGGCGCAGTGCCCGACAACAGCAAGGTGCGGTGGGAAACAGCTGGAGTGCTCGAGCACTATCCGCGCTCGCGCGCCTCGACGCCCCCGCCGCTCGCAGATGGGCAGCTCTTTGAGCTGCGGCTGCCACAGCCGCTCGAGGTGTATGGCATCCGCGTCATAGGCAGGGCGGGCGGCGACTACGCGAGCTGCGCCGAGCTTAGCGCCTACGGCTGATTGCCCGCGTAAAATTGCGCGAGCGCATCGAGCTGTGCCCTGTGATAAGCGTGACCGGCCCGGATCCGGGTACCGAATTCCAGGTAAGGATCGGTCGCGCGGTCGTACGTTGGCCAGTGCGGTAGAGAGTCCCCGTTGGGATCACCGCTCGTTGCGAATCTCACCCAGGCTTGACGCATGGTCGCGGACAGCCGCAAGTCAGTGCGGTCGGGCGGCGGGTGCGGGATGAAACTCGGCTTATCGAGCGAGCCGAACACGAAGGGCAGCACTTCGGAATGAGTCGCCGGCAGCGGACCGCCGGCCACGCCGCGACTGAACAGGTAGCAGAAAGTCTTGGGCTGATGCAGTGAGAGCCCGCGCGCAATCAGCCGGGCGCTCTCGCCGAACACGGCATCGCCCAAGATCGCAGACGCTGCAGCGGTGGCAGCCGCGTCAGTTGCGGCAGGATGGAGCGCGAGCAGCTCGTCGGCGAGCGGGCCGAACTTGTTCCGGACCCACGCCCGGTAGGTGGCGACGCTCTGCTCGGCGATAAACATCCTGCCTTCGTCGGCGGCGATGCCGACAATGGTCGGGATGGCACTCACCGCGCCGGTCTCAAATGCGGCGCGCGGCTGCCCCGGGACGACGTAGCCATCGACGATCGGAGCGGGAAAGGCGATCGTCATGACGTTGCTGGCGGAGCGTGTGGGGAAGAACTCACCGTTGTGAGCCAGGAGCTCCGTGGCGCTCATCTGGCGCAGTGCCGCGAGGTCCGCCCCGAGTGCGGCGCCGCTCTGCTCGGCCTGCGCCAGCGAGGCGAGCGGGAGTACCGCCGGGCTGTGCAGGATCGCCTGCCTGAAGAGGCCGGCCACCAGCGGTGAGGTCATGAGAACCGCGATCGAGACCGCGCCCGCCGACTCGCCGAACACCGTGACGCGCTCAGGATCGCCACCAAACGCGGCGATGTTGGCCCGCACCCACTCGAGGGCGGCGATCTGGTCGAGCAGTCCATAGTTGCCGGACGTCCGCCGGGGCGACTCCGCCGACAACATCGGGTGCGCGAGGAAGCCGAAGATTCCGACACGATAGTTGAGACAGACGACGACCACTCCCTGCGCTGCGAGTTTGGCCCCGTCATAGAGCGGATAGGCGCAGGAGCCGCCGATGAACCCTCCGCCGTACAGGAACACCATCACCGGCCGATGCGCGCCGCGCGCGCGCGCAGCCGTCCACACGCTCACAGTCAGGCAGTCTTCGCTCGCCTTCTGACCCGTTGCGATCACGTAGGGCGTCTGCATGCAGTCGTCGCCAAAGCGCGTCGCGTCACGCACGCCCTGCCACGAAACCGGAGGCTGCGGCGGACGCCAGCGCAGTGGACCGACAGGTGGTGCGGCGTACGGGATACCCTTGAAGGTCCGGATCTCCCCGTTCGTGCCCGCAACGGCTCCGGCGGTCGTCGCGACGATCGGAGTCGTTGCCGGCGCGCCTGCAGTGAGGCCGGTCGGCGAGATGAGCCACAGGAGGACGAGATGGGCCGGATAGCCTGCTGGCTGCGGTGCTTTCATTGCACGCTCCGAGGAGATTCGGTTGGCGCCAGGGTGTCCATGACGAGGCGCAGCGTGGCGCTTTCATCGACGCTGAGGCATACCTCGACGTTCGCAGTGCCGCTCACCGGACGGGTGTAGCCCCGCTCGTCGACGGCGATCCGCAGCGGCGTCACGGGGCAGGTCGATGGCTCGAGGAGCCACGTGACCGGCACGACGTCGAAGAGGGTCGGGGTGATCTGGCCCCAGCCGTTGAGGAGGCGCCACTGGTGGTAGAGGAGCGCCAGCGCGTCCGAGGCCGGTGACCCGTAGGCGAACAGCCGGTCCCGCCGGACCTCGTCGAGCTTGATCTGAGTGGAGTCGAGCGGAAACATTCGCACCGCTACCTTTGACTGCAACAGAACCACGAGGCCTCCTGGGGCGGAGGCGACGTTGTACTCGGCGCTCGGCTCGGCGACCGGTATGGCTCCTCCCTGGTTGTACCCCGCATGGATCGAGCCGCCCATCATCACGACCTGTCTGAGCTCGTGCAGGGCCTCGGGATCGCGCCGGGCGAGGGCCTCGATGTTGCTGAGCGGTGCCAGGGCGACGAGGGTGATCTCTCCGGGGCGTTTGTGCGCCTGCTCGCTGATGAACTCAATGGCGTCGCGCGCCGGGGAGGTGTCGGTGGCCCCTGAGGCCCATTTTCTCTGGGTGAAGGGCACCGCGTTGACGGTGGCCGGCCCCTGAGCGACCACGACGTCCCGGCGGCCGAGCGTCGCGAGGAGCCGGCGGACCAACAGTGCCCGCGTGCGCGTGTCTCCCCAGGCCGTGGTGACGCCGATCACCTCGACCCGCGGATCCTTGAGCGCCAGGGTGAGCGCAAAAGCGTCATCGATGTCATCGCCGACGTCGGTGTCGATGATGACGGGCAGTGGATGCACGGTGGTGGCGGTCGTGGCGGCGCCTGCGCTCACGGGCATGCGCGCCGCCGCTGCCAGCAGTGCCAGTGACAACCACGCCATACCCCTCACCAGAGCACCTGGGCCGCCGCACGCCTAAGCGAGGTAGATGAAGCGCGCGATGCAGAGCGCCGCGAGGAGGTACACCAGCCAGTCGCCTGGCCGCGCCTGCCCGCGCACCAGCTTGAGGATTGCGTGGCTCGTGATGCCGAATGCGAGGCCGTTGGCGATCGAATACGTGAGCGGAATGATGATCACCGTCAGGAAGGCCGGTATGGCCATGCCAGGATCCGCCCAGTCGATCTCCGCGAGTGCGCCCATCATCAGCGCCCCGACCAGGATCAGTGCCGGCGCCGTGGCGGCGGTGGGAATGGCCTGCACCAGGGGCGCAAAGAACAGCGTGGCCAGGAAGAGCATCCCGACCACGACGCTCGTGAGACCGGTACGGGCACCCACAGCGACACCCGCAGCGCTCTCGATATAGCTCGTGACCGGACTGGTTCCCACCAGGGCGCCGAGCAGCATTGCGGTGGAGTCGGACAGCAGAATCCGATTCATTCGCGGGATCGATCCGTCGGGTGCGATCAGGCCCGCCTTCTTGGTGACGGCCACCAGTGTGCCGATGTTGTCGAACATGTCGACAAACAGGAATACGAACACGATCTCGAGGAGCGAGAGCCCGACGCCGCCTTTCCAGTTGAGCGCCTGGCGCACGTCGAGCTTGAAGGCCGCTGCCGAGAGATCGCTGAGACTGTAGGCGCCGGGTGAGAAGTGCGAAAGGCCGGACACCCAGGCGATCGCCGCGGTCAGCAGGATACCGAGCAGGATCGCGCCCCTGACGCCGCGCGCCTGCAGTGCGGCGATCACGAGGAGCCCGAGCATCGCCAGCGCGGCTGTCGGGGCGGTGAGGCTCCCGAGGCTCACCATCGTCCCCGCCCTGGGGATGACGATGCCGGCGTCGGCGAGCCCGATGAAGGCAATGAAGAGGCCGATGCCGCCGGCCACCGCCGCAAACAACGGGCGTGGCACGGCCCTGACGATCAGCTGCCGCACGCCCGCGATCGTGAGAACGAGGAACGCCACGCCGGAGATGAATACGCAGCCGAGCGCCGTCTGCCAGGGCAGACCCATGCCCTTGACGACGGTGTAGGTGAAGTAGGCATTGAGGCCCATTCCCGGCGCGAGGGCGAGCGGATAGTTGGACAGCAGGCCCATCAGGATGCAGCCGATGCCCGACGCCAGGCAGGTCGCGACCGCCACGGCCGCGACCGGCATGCCCGCGGCACCGAGGATCGCCGGATTGACGACGACGATATAGGCCATCGTCAGGAAGGTCGTCAGTCCGGCGAGCACCTCCGTGCGTACCGTGGTGCCGTGGCCTCTGAGGTCAAAGAGGCGCTCCAGCATCGAGGCTCGTCAGAATCTCATCATCAACTGGCCGCCAAAAATCCGCGGATCGTTGATGAATCCCGTGAAGTTCTCGAAGTTGATGCCGCCGATGTTGCGGACCTGGTCGGTGCAGTTGCGGCAGAATGCCGCGACCTCGTACTTGTCTTTGGCCCACGTGTAGCCGATGCGGACGCCAAGCTGGAACAGCGACGGACCGACGAACTCCAGCTCCTTATCGAGGAAGAAGTTCATGTCGGTGCGGTAGGACATGTCGGTGAAGAGGTACAGCTCCCCGTCAGGTCCGACCGGCAGGCCGTAGCGCAGCGTGAAGTCGCCCACCCATCTCGGCGCCTGCGGCAGCGGATTGCCGTTGACCAGCGCAAAGCCGTTGGCGTTGAGCGGGTTCAGCTCCGTGCACGCGGGGCCGCCCGGAACGAAGCTCCAGTTGAAGCACGGAGCCACCGCGAGCGTCGGGTCATCGATACGCGTGTAGTTATAGCTGCCGGCCAGGGACAGCGTCAGGTTGTTCAACGGGCGGGCCTGCACTTCCAGCTCGGCACCCTTGCCGATCGTGTCCTGGGCGTTGATCAGCTTGACCTGGTTGGAGGCGCCGCCGACCGCGGTGAGCTGCTGATGACTCACGTCATAGTAATAGATATCGAAGGCGACCGAGGCGCGGCGGTCGGTCGTCTCCGCCTTGATGCCGAGCTCGTAGGAGATGTTGTCCTCCGGGGCTGCAAACTGAATTCCCAGGGGAGGTGGCCCGGACGTGGGCTCACCGAAGCTCGGTGCGCGAAAGCCTGTCGCGACGCGGGCGTAGAGATTGGTATGCGCCGTGAACTGATAGGTGGGAGCAATGTCCCAGTTGAATTTCTTGGCGCTCCCCGAGTTGTGCTGCGGCACGGGCAGTCCGGGCAGGGTGCTCGATGGCACATCGAAGGTCCGGTGATCCAGCGTATAGCGCACCCCGCCGCGCAGCTTGAACTCGGGGGCGAAGGCGTACTCGAGCGAGCCGAATATCGCCTCGGCATCGTTTCTCTGCTCCGAGATGGTCGTGTCAGTGACCGTCAGGCTGTTGTAGACGTAGTCATTGCCGATGCTGGTGGTGTCCTCGTAGAAGAAGAAGAGGCCCGCCTGTCCCTGCAGGGGACCGGGCGCGTTCGACACCATCCGGAACTCCTGGGTCCACTCGTAGTTGTGGACGTCGCCGCCGGTTTCGACCGCGAAGGGAATGAACCCGGGGCCCGCGGGAACGACGGGATTGACGAACGCTCCGGGGCCGAAGCCACCGTCGATGTCGCCGATCGTCAGGTAGTGCCGGATGGACTCGTAGCCCGTTATCGACTGGTAGGTGAAGCTCGGGGTGATCCAGTTCAGGTGCAGATTGGACCCGATGCTGGTGTAGGACTGACCGTTGTAGCCATCGGTGAAGATGGTGGCCGGATCGAAGCCGGGAATGAGGGCGTTGCTACCCTGGCTCATGACGTTGGCGCGGAACAGACGCGCCGACCCGCCCAGCCAGCGGGTGTGGACGTTCAGGAGGCCGTTGAAAGTGTCGCTCGGCTTGAAGAGCAGCTGCAGGCGCACGGCCCAGTCGTCGTAGCCTTCCAGATGCTGGTTGCCGGACATGTTGTGGGGGGCGTCCACCCAGTTGTCGCGGTGTTGCCCCTGGGTCGAGGCGCGAAACGCCCACGCCTCACCCATCGGCAGGTTGAGCACGCCCTCGAAATTGGACGTGCCATAGGTGCCGTAGGAAATCGTCCCGTAGCCCGAGAACTGATTGAGCTGGGGCCTCATGGATTCGATCTTGACGACGCCGGCAGGCGAATTGCGCCCGAACAGAGTCCCCTGCGGCCCGCGCAGAACCTCGATGTCCTGCTGGTCGAATATCGGGAAGCCCTTCAATGCGGGATTCTCCTGGACGATGTCGTCGTAATAGAGGCCGACCGGCTGCGAGGCGAAGGTCGTGAAGTCGGTGTTGCCGTAGCCGCGGATGTAGAAGCGCGGGAAGGTGCGGCCATTGGACGACTCGATATTGAGGCTCGGCACCGCAAAGGCGAGCTGCCGGATATCCTGGCCGGCGGTTCCGAGTACGGCCAGTGACTCGCCACTCAGGACCGCGGTCGAGACCGGCACCTCGAGGGCTCGTTCCTCACGCCGCTCGGCCGTGACGATCACTTCCTGCAGGGCTCCCGACTCGGCGGTCGCCGCGCCGCCGGTCTGGGCACGAGTGATGCCGGGAGTCAGCAGCAGTGCTGCCACCAGGGGGGTGGCGACCGCCAGCAGCGCACGGCGCTTAGCGCAACGCAGCAATGCCAATGAGCCCGACTTCGTGACTTCCATCGCGACCTCCCCGTGGTTCACCTGTGCACTACAGGCTTCGCGCACGCATGCTGGCTGTCTGTTGCCGGATCGTTTTCGATTCGTTGTTTCTGCTTAGTAAAACGTTACACTACGGCGGGTGAGAAGCTACACCAGGCCCGCACTCGCTGTAAAGGCATCGAGACGCGGTGGCGAGCGCGCAACAGTGCGCGGCGTCGCAGGCTGGCGGCCGTGGCGCGCCCGAGATTCGCGCCAGATGTGACCCATGGCGACCTTGAAGGACATTGCGGCAGCCCTTGGGGTGTCGGTTGCCACCGTCTCCAACGTCTTCAACGGCAGACCCAACGTCGGCTGCGCCACCCGGCAGAAGATACTGCGGGTCGCCAAGCAGATGGAATATCGCCCGAACCGCGCCGCCCAGGCCATGCGCACCGGCCGCACGCGCGCGATCGGGCTGGTTCTGCCGGACCTCACCAACCCGTTTTTCCCCGAGCTCGCGCAGGCGGTGGAGAACACCGCACGCAGCCGCGGGCTGCTGGTGTGCCTGGTCGACAGCCAGAGCCGGCCCGAGGGCGAGGCGGACGGCTTCGCGCTGCTCATGCAGCATGCGGTCGACGGCATCATCTGGTGTCCGCTCGGGCCGCGCCCGCCCGCGCAGCTGAAGAATCTCGCCCGCCCGGTGGTGCTGATCGACCGCCCGCGCCCGGGATATGCGGTGGTCCATTCGAACTACCGCATGGGCGGGCGGCTGCTCGCGCAGTATGCCTTGCGCATGGGCCACACGCGCGTGGGACTCCTGTCGGGGCCGCAGAACATCGAGAGTGCGCACCAGCGACGCGAAGGCTTCGTCAAGGCCTTTCCGCGCAGCATCGACATCGTCTGGGAAGTATGCGTCGGCTTCGACGGCGTGCTGACTCCCGAGGCGCTCGCAGCGCTCGAGCAGCGCGGCCGGGCCACCCTGATCGTGGCGGGAAACGACCTGATCGCCATCAGCGCGATCCGCCGCCTGGCGGAACAGGGTGTGAGCGTACCTGAGGAGGTGTCGGTGACCGGCTTCGACAACATTCGCTGGACGGATATCGTCACGCCGCGGCTCACGACCATCGCACAGCCGGTCGGCGCCATCGGCGCCAAGGCGGTGGAACTGATGCAGGAGCGAATGTCAGGTGAGAAGATCGCCAGCCGTCGCACCATTTTCGACGTCGAGCTGATCGAGCGGGACTCGGTGCGGCAATTGAACAGCGGGAGTTAGCGGAGGATTGAAGCATGGCACCCCGTATTGCCGTCGTGGGCAGCGCCAACACCGATCTCATCACTTTCAGCGACGCCTTTCCGCGGGCCGGCGAGACCATATTCGGACAGAACTTCGACCTGGGCTTCGGCGGCAAGGGGGCCAACCAGGCGATCGCGGCCCGGCTGTGCGGCGCGGAGGTCCTCATGGTGGCGCGCGTCGGCAGCGACCTGTTCGGTGAGGCCACGATCAAGAACTTCGCCTCATTCGGCGTCGATACCACCCACGTGCGCGTGGTGCAGGGCACGTCGACCGGCGTGGCGCCGATCTTTGTCGAGCCCAACGGCCAGAATCGCATCATCGTGGTCAAGGGGGCGAACGACCGTCTGACGCCGGCGGAGGTCGACGCGGCCGCCGCGCAACTGCGTGGCGTCGACACCATCATCCTGCAGTTCGAGATTCCGCTCGAGACCATCTACCACACCGTGCGCTTTGCACGCGCCCACAACATTCGCTGCATCGTCAACCCGGCACCGGCGCTGCCGGGGGATCTCGCGCAGCTCGCGGCCGCCGACTACTTCATACCGAACGAGACCGAAGCCGAGCTCATCAGCGGCCACCCGGTGCACACGGTCGAGGAGGCGGGTTCGTGTGCCAGGGCACTGTTGCGCAAAGGCTTCCGCAAGGTGGTGTTGACGCTGGGAGCGCGCGGCGCGCTGCTTGCGGATGCCTCGGGCACTGTCCATGTGCCCCCGTATGCGGTCACGGCGGTGGATACGACGGGCGCTGGTGACGCCTTCATCGGCAGTCTCGCGGTGTTTCTCGCCGAGGGGGTCGCCGAGACGGAGGCAGTGGCGCGCGCCAATCTCTACGCGGGCCTCTCTACCACCCGCGTCGGAACGCAGAAGTCCTTCCTCAGGCGCGCCGATTTCGAAGCCGCATGGGCGCGGCGCGGGACGCAGGGCGGTTGACCGGGCAGCACCGAACGACGAATTCACTTTCCCAGCAACCTCACCAGGACTCATCCCATGTTCGTAGTGCATAGCTATCCGCTCGCGGTCGTGTTGTGCGTCATCACCATGCTTTGCTGGGGTTCGTGGGCAAACACCAGGAAGCTCGCCCGCAAGAACTGGCGCTTCGAGCTGTTTTACTGGGATTACGCGCTCGGCGTGCTGCTGCTCACGCTGGCGCTGGGGATCACCCTCGGTAGCAGCGGAACCGAGGGGCGATCGTTCGCCGCCGACCTGGCGCAGGCCTCCGCGGCGGGCGTCGGCTCGGCGCTGCTCGGTGGGGGTATCTTCAATCTCGCCAACATCCTGCTGGTCGCGGCGATCGAAGTCGCCGGCATGGCGGTCGCGTTTCCGGTCGGTATCGGACTCGCGCTCATCATCGGGGTGATCGTGAACTACCTTGCGACACCGCTCGGCAACGGCCCCCTGCTCGCGATCGGCGTGCTGCTCGTCACGCTCGCAATCGTTCTCGATGCCACCGCTTATCGGCGCCTGCCGGGAGCGGCGGCCGGGCTGAGCACCAAGGGGCTGGTCCTGTCGGTGGCCTGCGGGGTGTTCATGGGCATGTTCTACCGTTTCGTCGCCGCGGCGATGTACGGCGATCCCCTCCACCCGGACCCGGGCAAGATGGGCCCCTATGCGGCCGTGTTCGTGTTCGCGGTCGGGGTATTCCTCAGCAATTTCGTGTGGAATACGCTGGCGATGAAGAAGCCATTCGTCGGCACTCCCGTGAGCTTTGCCAGTTATTTCCAGGGAGACTTCCGCACGCATCTCACCGGCATCCTCGGCGGATGTATCTGGGGCATCGGCATGTCGCTCAACCTGATCGCCTCGGGCCCGGCAGGTTTTGCGATCTCGTACGGCCTGGGGCAGGGCGCCACGATGATCGCGGCCTGCTGGGGCGTGTTCATCTGGAAGGAGTTCGCCACCGCCCCCGCCGGTACCTCGAAGCTGCTCACGGCCATGTTCGCCTCCTTCGTGAGCGGGCTGGCACTCATCGTGCTCGCGCGCACGCTCTAGAGGAGGCGAACGAGCACACGCCGCCCTCATGACCCCACCCACCCCACAGCGGCTTGAGTTGCGCGAGCAGATGGCGGAGCTGCCGCTCGTCGCGCCAACCGGCCAGCGCGAGCCCGTCATGCAGTTGCAGGGGCGAGCGCTGGGGGTCAACACCGGCATCCCGCTCAACCTGGACTGGATCGACGGCGTACGCATCAACACCAGTGCCGTCGAGCGCCGTGCAGCGACGCTCCTTGCCCGTCGTACCGTGAAGAAGGACTGGCAGGTCGCGTGGCTCCTGCGGGCGATCACCTGCATGGACCTCACGACGCTCGCGGGCGACGACAGCGATGAGCGGGTGCGGCGGCTGTGCGCCAAGGCGATGCAGCCGGTGTCCGGGAGCGTGAAGGCGCTGCTCGGTATCGATGAGCTGCCGGTGAAGGTCGCAGCCGTGTGCGTCTACCACCTGTTTGTGGAGACGGCGCGCCGGGCGCTCCGGGGCACGCCGATCCGCGTCGCGGCCGTATCCGCCGGCTTTCCCGCGGGCCTGAACGCGCTCACGGAGCGTCTCGCGGAGATCCGCCACTCGGTCGAGGCGGGCGCCGATGAGATCGATGTCGTGATCACGCGAGCGCATGTGTTCGCGGGTGAGTGGCAACGCCTCTATGATGAGGTCGCGGCCTTCAAGGAGGCGTGTGGCAAGGCCCACTGCAAGGTGATCCTGGGCAGCGGCGATCTTGCGACGCTGCGCAACGTGGCGCGGGCGAGTCTGGTCGCCATGATGGCGGGTGCGGACTTCATCAAGACCTCCACCGGCAAGGAGGCCGTCAACGCCACGCTCCCGGTCGGACTGGTGATGGCGCGCGCGATTCGCGAGTATTGCGAGCGCACCGGCATGGCCGTAGGGTTCAAGCCCGCCGGCGGATTCCGCAGCGCGCGGCAGTCGCTCGACTGGCTCGCGCTGATGAAGGAGGAGCTCGGACAGGGCTGGCTCGAGCCGCGGCTGTTCAGGATCGGTGCCAGCAGCATGCTCGGCGATATCGAGCGGCAGCTGGAATTCCATGGCAGCGGGCGCTATTCCGCTTCCTACCATCACCCGCTCGCCTGAAGGGTGTCTATGGCAAACACCAGCGTGGCCGAGAAATTCCGCAGCATGGAGTACGGCGCGGCGCCCGAGGACCCGCACAACTCCCTCGTGTGGCTCGATCGTTTCGGACGACGCTTCGGCCATTTCATCGGCGGCAAGTGGAGGGCGCCCGCGCAAGGCCGTTACTTCGCAACCGCAGACCCGTCGACCGGGGAGAAGATCGCCGAGGTCGCCGCGGGCAGTGCGGCAGACGTGAACGCGGCCGTGAAAGCTGCACGTGCCGCGCTACCGCACTGGCAGGCACTGACCCCGCACGCGCGGGCGCGCTTCCTGTACGCGCTCGCCCGCCAGGTGCAGAAGCACTCGCGGCGTCTGGCCGTGCTCGAGACGCTCGACAACGGCAAACCGATCCGCGAGAGCCGCGACATCGACATACCGCTGGTAGCACGGCACTTCTACTACCATGCCGGCTGGGCGCAGCTGCTCGAGCGCGAATTCCCCGACTATCGCCCGCGCGGGGTGGTCGGCCAGATCATTCCGTGGAACTTTCCGCTCCTCATGGTGGCGTGGAAGATCGCGCCGGCGCTCGCTGCCGGAAACACGGTCGTGCTGAAGCCGGCGGAATTCACGCCGCTCACCGCACTCGCATTTGCCGAGCTGTGCAGTGAGGTCGGCTTGCCCCCCGGGGTGGTGAACATCGTCACCGGCGACGGCAAGACCGGAGCCGCACTGGTCGTGCATCCCGACGTTGACAAGATCGCCTTTACCGGCTCGACGGAGGTCGGCCGGGCGATCCGCCGCGCTACGGCCGACTCGCACAAGAAGTTGTCGCTCGAGCTCGGCGGCAAGTCGCCGTTCGTGGTGTTCGAGGATGCCGATCTGGACAGCGCCGTCGAGGGCCTGGTCGACGGCATCTGGCTGAACCAGGGGCAGGTGTGCTGCGCCGGCTCGCGCTTGCTGATGCAGGAGAGCATCGCGGTGCCGCTGACGAAGAAGCTGCAGGTGCGCATGGCCGCGCTGCGGGTCGGTGCGCCGCTCGACAAGACCACCGACATCGGTGCGATAGTCGCACGTGTACAGCTCGAGCGTATCGAGGGTCTGGTCGCGCAGGGAGTGGCAGAGGGAGCGTCCTGTTGGCAGCCGGATGTGCCGCTGCCGGCGCGGGGCCTGTTCTATCGGCCGACACTGCTCACCAACGTCCACCCGACGTCGGTGGTGGCACGGACCGAGATCTTCGGGCCGGTGCTGGCGGCGATGACTTTCCGCACACCGGCGGAGGCTGTGGAGCTCGCCAACAACACCGCCTACGGGCTCGCGGCCAGCGTGTGGAGCGAGAGCGTCAATGTCGCGCTGCAGGTGGCCGCACAGATCAAGGCTGGCGTCGTGTGGGTGAACAGCACCAACATGTTCGACGCCGCCTGCGGCTTCGGTGGCTACCGGGAGAGCGGGTTCGGCAGAGAGGGCGGGCGCGAAGGGATGCGCGAGTATCTGGAGCCTGTCTGGCTGCTCAAAGCCCCGCCGCTGCGCGCGCGCGCCGCCCGCAGCCGCCGCCGGACGCAGGCCGCGGACGCGGCCAGGGTCATCGACCGGACGGTGAAGCTCTACATCGGCGGCAAGCAGGTGCGGCCGGACTCGGGCTATAGCCTCGAATGCCGCAGCAGCACCGGCGCACTGCTCGGAGAGACGCCGCTCGGTAACCGCAAGGACATCCGCAACGCCGTGGAGGCGGCACGACGCGCGCAGCAGTGGGGCAGCGCCACCACGCACCAGCGGGCTCAGGTTCTCTACTATGCTGCGGAGAACCTCACGCAGCGGGGTCAGGATGTCACGGCGCGCCTCGCGGCCGTGGTCGGCAGGAAGCAGGCAGCCGAGGAGGTGCGCCTCGGCGTCGAGCGGCTGTTCGCCTACGCGGCATGGGCCGATAAGTACGAGGGCGTGGTGCACTCGCCGCCTTTCAGGAGTATATCCGTGGCGATGAACGAGGCGATCGGCACCGCCGGAGTGATCTGTCCGCCGGAGGCGCCGCTGCTCGGTTTCCTGTCACTGGTGCTGCCGCTGGTGACGGCGGGTAACTGCGTGGTCGCGGTGCCATCCGAGAGCTATCCGCTCATCGCCGGCGACCTCTACCAGCTGTTCGACACGAGTGACGTGCCCGGTGGCGTCATCAACCTGGTGACCGGGCGCCCGGGGGAGCTTCTGCAGGTGCTCGCGGAGCACGATGACGTGGACGCCATCTGGTGCTATGGCGAAGAGAAGCTGTGCGCGGTGGCCAAGCGCTTGTCGGCGGGCAATCTCAAGCAGGTCTGGACTAACGAGGGGCGCCGGATCAATTTTTTCAGCGCGCGCGAGGGCGAAGGCCGCTGGTACCTGGACCACGCATTCCAGGTCAAGAATATCTGGGTGCCGTACGGCGAGTGACGAATCCGCCGCTCAGTGCGGCGGGGTTGGCGCCTTCAGCAGCGCAAGCGTCATGCGCTCCAGCCGCGGAACGTCGACCTCGAACACCACGTTCACGGCGCGCTCGCCCAGCCCCGGACCCTCACCCGGCGCCCAGCTGAGCGTATCGCCGCAACCGGCGGTGAAGCTGGTATCGACGTCCACCAGCAGCGTCTTGGAACGGGTCACGATCGAGGGATCGAGCCACACCGCCACGGCAAGCTCGTCCCACATCGGGAATGACTGGCCGAACTGACCGAGATAGGCGTCGAAGGGCGCCTGACCCCTGGACACGTCACGGATGAATTCCGCCTTGAAGAAGGTCTTGGTCGTGGGATCGATCGGCACCTCGGTGATCTTCTTCCACGGCTCGTGCAGCACGATCGATGCGGCCTCCGGGTCAAACCGCATGTTGAACTCGCGCCGCGTTGCATTCACGTACTCGGCGGCAAAGGGATTGTCGGCGGGCGTGGGATTGAAGCTGCCGCCCATGAAGACGAGCTCCTTCGCCAATGACGAGAACTGCGGATCGAGCCGCGAGGTCATCGCAATGTTGGTGAGGGGGCCCGCGGCGATGATCGTGACCTGGCCCGGGAACTCGCGCACCGCACGCGAGAGGAAGCTGAAGGCGCTTTCATGCGCGGGCTGGATCGTGGGTTGACCGGCAGGCGAAGGTGGCACGAGGTACGGATCGGCGTGATAGGGCGTACGGCGCACCGCACCCTCGGCGGGCCACTCTTCCGTCCATGCACCCTTATAGAAGAGCTTGCCGTAGAGCGCCTCCCAGCGCTTGGTGCGACTCTGCGTGTTGACCAGCGGAAACACTGCCCCGGGGTACACCGGGATTTCGGCACGCTGCGCGATCTCGAGGAGCCGCAGCGTGTGACTGACCTCCTCGTCACGCCAACCGTCGCCGCTCGGAATCGTGATGCCGAGCACTTCCACATCCTTCGACTGCAGCAGCATCAAAATCGCCTGCATGTTCGAGCCCGCCGGTCCGAAGGCATCCTGGTCGATGATGACCTTGCGGCGCGCGTCCGCATCTGCCGCGCGGCAGTCATTTGCCGGCCCGAGCATCAAGGCCGCCGTGACCACTAGCACCGTCGAAGCCAGCGCGACATCGAACAGGATGTTCGCCATGCGGCGTGGTGACCGTTCCACTTTTGCCTTCCGAGTCGGCGTATGCCTACTCGCCTAGATTACCATTCGTCCCGGGAATCCGATCCGCTTAGGGGCGAAGCGTATCGATGGCGGTAACATATTGATCATGACCGGCTCGTTCGCAAGGCAGGCGAGATGACAGTGCTGGTGACTGGAAGCGCGGGCCACCTCGGGGAGGCCGTGATGCGGTACTTGCGTGCTGCGGGCCGATCATCCCTAGGCCTCGACGTTAAGCCGTCGCCGTTCACCGACCAGGTCGGATCCATCTGTGACAAGCGGCTCGTCACGCGGTGCATAAGGTCAGCGCAAGCGGTCGTCCATGCGGCCACGCTCCACAAGCCTCATGTCGCAACTCACTCCTGGCAAGACTTCATCGACGCGAACGTCACGGGAACGCTGGTTCTGCTCGAGGCAGCTCTGGACGCAGGCATCGATTGTTTTGTCTACGTCAGCACCACGAGCACGTTCGGCTTGACGCTGACGCCCGTCGGTTCTGAGCCTGCCGCTTGGATGACCGAGAATCTCATTCCAAAGCCGAAGAATGTCTATGGGGTGAGCAAGCTCATGGCCGAGAGCCTGTGCGAGTTGGTGCACAAGCAGCGAAGCCTGCCGGTAGTGGTATTGCGCACTTCCCGGTTTTTCCCGGAGGCCGATGATAACCGAACCATCCGTGAGCAGTACGAGACCCCCAACGCCCAAGCAAACGAGTTGCTATATCGACGCGTGGACATCGAAGACGTCGTTACCGCAGTACTCCTGGCAATTGAGAAAGCTCGAGGCATCGGCTTTGCCCGCTACATCATCTCCGCGACCACTCCCTTTACGGCGGGTGATCTGACGATGCTGCGCAGGAATGCTCCACAAGTGGTGCACCGACTCTTTCCCGAGTGCGAGCCGCTCTACGCGGCCCGCGGGTGGAAGCTCTTCCCGCAGATCGATCGGGTTTACGTCAATGAGCTCGCGAGGACGGGTCTGAGCTGGAAACCAAAATACGATTTTGCGCATGTATTGGAATGCCTGCGCACCAATCGGGACTTTCGGAGCGCGCTGGCGCGAGAGGTCGGAAGCAAGCGCTATCACGATACGAATTTTCCCGATGGGCCGTATCCGGTTGACTAGCATGGGCCCTGGGATCACTGCGGTCCGCAAAAACTCAGTCACGCACAGGAAGGCGCGAGGGAGTATTCGTGATGCAATCCGCCGAGGATCGGATTGGCACGGACTGCATAGGATTCCCCGTGGCGATGGCGCGAACCGGCCTCTTGGTAGTCGCGCCACGCGGGCGGCGGATCGGGACCCCTTCAGAAGGGCCGGACCGAATTTATGCGGACCACAACCATTCGAATCAGCGACTTGATCAAGAATGAATGACGGACTCCTTGCTGGCTGTAACGGCGCCGGCACCGCCGCCACCGATGCCCCACGCGCCTGAAGTGGTGGACAGAGTTCGGCCATTATGCGTGGCGCACAGTTATGTGAGCGAGCCGTCGGCGGCACTGTGGATAAGCCGCCGACGCGATTGAATGACACGGACGTGACGTGTCTAATATCTAAGAAGAGGCCGATCATTTGCTGAGAGCGCCTTGGGGCACCATTCCAGTCACCTGGGTCTGCCCCCCGGGGAGCCGTATACCACCAGCCAGCGAGCGACTATGGAATTCGATTACTCCTACCAGCTTACCTACGATCCCGTACGGCCGGAGCGGCTCGCCTTTGAGCAGCTAAGAGTCTCTCGCTTACCGAACATCGCGATGTGGAGGTCACACTGACAAACTGGTTCCAGCAGTATGCATGTTCTGCGCGGAGTGGCGCTCCCGGCCAGAGTCCAGTTCTTCGCATTGTGCTGCCCCTCCTCATCGGAACCGCCTATTGGATCTTTTCAGTGGGGTCGGCGAAGGCAGCGACGCCGAAGAGCCTCCAGATCTACTTCATCGACGTGGAGGGAGGCCAGTCGACGTTAGTCGTCACGCCAGACCACCACTCTTTGCTGATTGACACGGGGTTCGCTGGCGATGGCTCAGGCTTCCGACCAGGTGATCCTCATCAGGCGCGTGATGCGAACCGGATCATGGCCGCCGCGCACGATGCGGGAATTCAGCAGATCGACTACCTGCTCATCACACATTTCCACCCGGATCACGATGGTGGGGTCACGGAGCTCTCGGAGCTGATGCCCATTCGCGTATTCATCGATCATGGTGACCCAAGTCCCGAGGCTGAAACTACGGTCCCGGAGACAAACGCCGCGTTCAGCGCATATTCGATGTTGCGACGCGGAGGCCAGCATCTCCAACCCGCCCCCGGGGATCGTCTGCCGTTGAATGACCTCGAAGTTACGGTCGTAAGCTCTGCAGGCACGACGCTCTTCGGACCCCTCCCGGCTGCCGGCGCCATCACTACCGCTTGCCAGGAGCACGCGATGGCGCCCCGCGATCCGTATGAAAACCCGCGCTCCACGGGAATTGTCATCCGCTACGGCAAGTTCCGCTTTCTCGATGTCGGCGATCTGAGTGGGCAACCGCTCTTCAATCTCGCTTGTCCGAAGAGTCTCATCGGGCCCGTGGATGCGTACTTGGTCGCCCATCATGGGGGACCGGACGTTGATGTCCCTGCTACGTTCGCGGCATTCAAGCCTCGGATCGCGATCATGAACAACGGCCTGAAGAAAGGTGGCGCATTGGCGACCTATCAAGCTCTACACCACGTCCCCGGGCTCAAGGACGTCTGGCAACTGCATCGGTCCGCTGATGCGGGTGACAGCAACTTCGCGCCGCAGTATGTCGCGAATCTTGATGAAACCACATCCCACTGGATAAAGCTGACCGCGAAAAAGGATGGTTCCTTCCGAGTATTCAACGATCGAACGGGCGAGTGGACGCGCTACGCGCCACGATCACAGTGATGGTGTGATGGTGTAACTGACTGCTGAGCGCCATCGTCTAGCTCAGGCGGGACACAGTGAGTGCTCGTGGTGCAGTCCGCCGAGCACTGCTGTGCTACGAACAATTCCGAAGTCATCGAGGCGATGACGAGACTTCGGAATCGATACCACTCCAACTGCTGGAGGATCAGGCACGCCCGCGGTTCTAACGTTCGACCCAGGAGTGGAGCGCACGCCGCAGATGAGCTTCGGATAGCGGTATGAGCCAGTCCACGCACTCGCGGCGCATTGAAGAACGGCCAAGTCATGCCGAGATGATCTGCAATAAGTCCTTCATGATGAGCAGTAAGTGGTACGGATCGCTTGGACTTGCCTCGAACGTGAAGTGCTCGTAGAACGCCTTGGCGCTATCGTCCTTGGCGTGAACGAGCAACGCACGCGCGCCGATGCTATCGGCTGCCTGTGCTGTCCGTAGCAGCGCGTCTTTCAACAGCGCCGACCCCAGGCCTTTGCCATGGACTGACGCGTCCACGGCCAGCCGCGCTAGGAGAATTACCGGGATTGGATGCCGCGCCAGGCCCTTCCTGACACGCTCCGTCGCCTCCTCATGGGTTACCGACCCTGCGGCCAGACTGTAGTATCCGAGAACGCGCAGATCCTTAACGAGGACGTAAGTCCGCGTGCTGTGCGCCTGTTGGCTGTTCCATGCCTGGCGCTTCAGAAAGCGGTTCAGATCTTCCTTGCCGCAATCGAAGCTGTCGAGCAGGTGCTCGCGGCGCAGCTTCTCGATCGCGCCGTAGTCGTTCACTCCAGAACGCTAGGCGTTTTGAGAAGCTTTTCGAGGCGCGGGCGGGATTTCGAGCGAGCGTCGAGCGCGGCGATAAAGGCGTCATACTGCTTGGCGCTCAGCGGGAATTCGCGGCGGTCCGCGAGCGTTTCGGCGGCGGCCGCAAGCCCCTTGTCAAGAATGAAGGCGCTGACGGTCTTGCGCTCGACCGATGCGGCGCGCCGCAACATCGACTTCGCCCTGGGACTCAGACGCACCTCAAGGCGGTCCTCCCGTCGTTTCGTGGAGCTATGCTTCATGAATACTGTCTCTCTGCAACCTGGGTGATTATAGTACCCGTACAATGTACGGACAATACGGTGATGCGGAGGTCCAACGAGGGGCTCGTGCCAGGAATGTGACCAACTCAGATTGGATGTGCCATGAATGTGCCTTGGTGTGGCTGGGGAGAGGGCTGGCAAGCGCTGCAAGTGGTTGATTGTTAAGCCCCTAGAACATCCGACAACGGTTTGAAAATCCGCGTGTCGGTGGTTCGATTCCGCCCCTGGCCACCATTAGATCAAGGTCTTCGACGCGCCGGACGGTCGCACGCTGTGAAATCTGTGCGAACACAGCGGGGAGTTTCCGGGGAGATTTGGCGCAAACCCAATGGGACGTCAGCGCTGCTGTACTTAGTAGTCCGTCGCGCATTGAGTGGATCTGACAGAAGTGCCCTCGGACGATCAGGGGCTTTCCCGACAAGGCAGCCTGACGCAGCAGCGGTTCACGACGTAGCCGTCTCCTGCGGGAGCGCCACGATCAGATGGAACCCCACAGAGTCCGCGGCCAAGACAAAGCGGTCTTCCACGCCGGCGCTGGCCTTCGTCTTGTCGGCGAGTTGATAGTCGCATGTCA
>Ga0209689_1000227_pt1 | contig 36092 bp, 31 predicted proteins | sample GraSoiAngelo_149_FD_187119 | JGI IMG/M metagenome (GOLD analysis project Ga0209689, IMG submission 187119) | Grasslands soil microbial communities from the Angelo Coastal Reserve, California, USA - 14_1009_09_30cm (SPAdes) (version 2) | ecosystem: Environmental > Terrestrial > Soil > Grasslands ... | reverse complement strand
ACAACACGCAGCGGCCGCACCGCGCGCTCGGAGGTCTCACGCCGCAGGGCTGGTTAGACCGCTGGCGTGTGACTCATCTCTCAGGAGCGCTCAGCTAGGCGGCGGCCTCGCCGTGTCCGGCCATGAGCAACCCGAGCCGCTCCTCGGTGGCGGACGCCGCGTCGAGCGTCGCGACGATCCGGCCTTCGAACATCACCGCAATGCGATCCGAGAGCGCGCGGATCTCGTCAAGCTCGCTCGAGATGAGCAGGATCCCCGCGCCCTGGCCGCGCTGCTCGAGGAGCCGCTCGTGGACGTATTCGGTCGCCGCGATGTCGAGACCGCGGGTCGGCTGGGAGACCACGATGAGCTTGGGCCGCTCGGAGAGCTCGCGTCCGAGCACGACTTTCTGCTGATTGCCGCCCGAGAGATTGCCGACGATGGCCTTCGGGTTCGGGGGACGGACGTCGTACTCCGCGGCAAGGCGTCCACCGTTCCGGAGGATCGTGACGGGATCGAGCACGCCCGTGCGGGCGTATGGGGCACGGTCCTGCTTGCCGAGGATGAAATCGTCGGCGACGCTGAACGCGAGGACGAGGCCCTCGAGGTGCCGGTCCTCCGGCACGTACGCGACCCCCCGCGCGCGAGTGCGCTTGGGGTCGTCCTTGGAGATGTCGACCCCGCCGATCTGAATTGAGCCGCCTGTCGGCCGGCGCAGTCCGAGGATCGCCTGGGCAAGCTCGCTCTGCCCGTTCCCGCCAACACCGGCGATGCCGAGGATCTCGCCGGAGCGCACGTCGAAGTCGACGCCCTGAAGCGCGAGGGCACCGCGGTCGCTCTTCGCCTCGAGACCCTGCACCTTGAGAGTGACCTCTGCGCGCGCGGGGGTGGCACGGGCGCGAAGCTCCTTGAGCTCGCGACCGACCATGGCCCGTGCGATCTCGGATGGATTGGTATTCCGGGTGACAAGCTCGCCGGCATTGCGCCCGCCTCTCAAGACCGTGATGTTGTCGGTGACCGCCATGACCTCGCGAAGCTTGTGGGTGATGAGGATGAGCGTCTTTCCCTCGTCGCGGAGGGTCCGTACGATTGCGAAGAGCTCGTCGACCTCTTGTGGCGTGAGGACGGCTGTGGGCTCGTCGAAGATAAGAAGCTCCGATCCGCGGTAGAGCACCTTCAGAATTTCCACGCGCTGCTGAAGGCCGAGCGGGATGTCCTCGGTGCGCGCGTGTGGCTCCACGACGATGCCAAAGCGCTTCTCGAGGTCGGCGACGCGGGATTCGATGGCGCGCCGATCGAGCCGCGGCCCGCCGCGTTCGTCGCCGAGCACGACGTTCTCCGCGACGGTGAGCGGTGGCACGAGCATGAAGTGCTGGTGGATCATGCCGATCCCCAGAGCGATCGCGTCGCGTGGACCGGCGATCCTGACTTCGCGCCCGCGGATGCGGATCGAGCCCGCGTCCGGGCGATACAGGCCGTAGAGCACGTTCATCAGCGTCGATTTGCCGGCGCCGTTCTCGCCGACGAGCGCATGGATCTCACCCTGACGCACGACGAGGTCGACGCCTCTGAGGGCCACCAGATCGCCGAACCGCTTCTCGATGCCGCGCATGTCGACGAGCATCGACGTCTCGGCGCTCACGCGTGGCCCTCCGTTTCGTAGGGAAGGCCGTCGGCGGCGGGCGGCCGCGAGCGGCCGACGAACCCGGCGACGGCGAGGATCGTCAGGACGTACGGAAGCGTCGACAGGAGCTGCACCGGGACCTGCACGCTCCCGATCGAGGCCCCTTGCAGAGAGAACGAGAGCGCTGTCCCGTAACCGAAGAGGAGCGATGCGACGAGGGCACCGGCGGGTGTCCAGCGGCCGAAGATCATCGCCGCGAGCCCGATGAATCCGCGTCCGCCGGTCATGCCGTCGGTGAACGAGTGCGCGACCGAAAGCGAAAGGTACGCACCGCCGAGCGCGGCCAGGAGGCCCGAAGCGAGCACCGCCCAGTAGCGCGTCGGCCGGACGGCGATCCCAACCGTGTCCGCCGCACGTGGATGCTCGCCGACGGCGCGGAGGCGCAGCCCCGGAACGGTCCGGAAGAGGAAAGCCTGGATCACGACGACGAGCGCGAGGGCCACCCAGACGATCGCGTTCTGGTTGCCGATGACGTCGCCGACGAAGGGGATCGCAGCGATCGGGCCGAGCGACACGTCGGGGACTCCGGCGAGGTCGGCGGGGGTGCCGGTGTTTCCGTAGAACTGGTAGTCGAGGTAGCTCGTCAGTCCGAGCGCGAGGATGTTGAGCGCCATCCCGGAGACGATCTGGTCGCTGCGGAGGTGGATCGCCGCGACCGCGTGGATGGCTGCGAGGATCCCGCCTGCGCCCATGGCGACCGCAAGAGCCAGCACGACACTATGGGTCCGATCGGCAGCGACGACGCCGAAGAACGCTCCAACGAGCATGCAGCCCTCGAGCGCGATGTTCACCACACCGGAGCGCTCAGAGACCACCCCGCCGAGCGCCGCGAGGAGGATCGGCGTGGCGAGGCGAAGCGTGGCCGCGAGCACGCCTGCGCCGATGACCTGATCGAGCGTCACGTGATCGCCTCGATGGGCTTTGGCCCACGGCGCCGCGCCGCCAAGATGCGGACGATGAGCTCAGCGGCGATGACGAAGAGCACGAGCGCCTCGATCACCGAGACGAGCTGCGCGGAGACGCCCGCGTTCGCCTGCATGATCGTCCCGCCGCGCGCGAACGCGCCGAAGAGCAGGGCCGCGAGGACGATGCCGATGGGGGAGTTCTTCCCCAGAAGCGCGACCGCGATCGCGTCGAAGCCGTAGCCCGCGGAGAAGCCGTCGAAGACGCGGTGGAAGACGCCCGAGACCTGGATCATCCCCGCAAGCCCGGCGAAACCGCCCGCGATCGCCATCGCGAGCACGATGCGCGTACGGGGATTGATGCCCGCTTGGGCCGCCGCGCGCGCGCCGAGGCCGACCGCCCGCAGCTCGTAGCCGAGGGAAGTCCGCCAGAGGAGGAACCAGAAGACCACGACCGCGGCGATCGCGAGGAAGATCCCGGCGTGAAGTCGCGTGAGGGGCACGATCGAATTGGGGATGATCACCGGCAACACCGCGCCGTCGCCGATCGGGGCCGAGGCCGGGGTACCGAGGGCATTCGGCGCGGTCATCGGACCGTTCTGCAGCAGCCAGTGCATGACGAAGACGACGATGTAGTTCTGCATGATCGTGGTGATCACTTCGTTGACGCCGCGCGCGGCCTTGAGGTATCCCGCGATCGCTCCCCAGGCCGCACCAGCGCCGATTCCCGAGAGCAGGACCATCGGAAAGAGCACCGGCCCTGGCAGCGAGGCGAAGCGTGCGCCGACCGCCCCGGCGGCGACCGCTCCGACGAGAAGCTGGCTTTCCGCGCCGATGTTGAAGAGACCGCTCCGGAACGCGACCGCGACGGCTAGCCCAGCGAGGATGAGCGGGATCGTCTGGATGAGCGTCTCCGTGATGTCGTAGGGGCTGCCGAATGCGCCCTTGAAGAGGTCGACGTACGCGGAGATGGGGTCGTGGCCGGATGCGAGTACGAACAGCATCCCCACGAGGAGCGCGAAGGCGACGGAGACCACCGGGACTGCCGGGCCCGTCGCCCACTGTGCGGCGGGTTGACGAACCGACGGGGCCGTTGCCGGCCCCGTCGGTGATGCCTGCGGCTCGGTCGCCACGGGTTACTTGGTTATTTGACGGTGAGGTCTGTCTTGGGCTTGATCGCGCCGCTCTTGATGTCGGCGAGCGCCTTGTCCGCTGCCGCCTTCGCGTCGGCGGGCACGACACTGTCGAGCTTGCCATAACCGACGCCGTCGTTGGTTGCGCTGAAGAAGTTGTCGCCGGCCTTGAAGCTGTTGTCCTTGACGGACTTCGACGTGTCGTAGACCGCCTTGTCGACGCGCTTGATGGCGCTCGTGATGACGGTGCCCGGCGCGACGTCGATCTGGTCCACGTCGACCCCGATCGCGTACACGCCCTTCTCCTTCGCGGCCGCGATGTAGCCGAGCCCCGAGCCACCCGCAACCTGGAAAAGGATGTCGCAGTTCTTGCTGATGTGGTTGAGCCCGACTTCCTTGCCCTTCTGCTGGTCGACGAAGTCGTTGCTGTAGCCGTTGATGATCGTGGCGCTCGGGTCGATCGTCTTGATCGCGTCCTGGTATCCGGCGATGTAGTGGTCGACCGGCGGGATCGGGATGCCACCCATCGAGCAGAGGGTGTTGTGGGTCGCTTTCCCGACCTTGTTCTTGGCCATCGTCGCCGCGATCACGCCGACGAGGTACCCCGCCTCCTGCTCCTTGAAGAACAGGTTGGCGACGTTGGGGAGATTCGCGGTGTCGCCCTTGTCGTTCGCGGGCGCGCCGTCGATGATCGCGAACTTCACGTTCGGGAACTGTGTCGCGACCTTCCACGCCGCGTTCTGCATGAGGAACCCGACGGCGATGACCAGGTCGTAGTTCTGCTGCGCGAACGTCGTCAGGTTCGGAACGTAGTCTTCCTGCTTCTTCGACTCGATGACCTGCGTCTGGAGGCCGAGGTCCTTCTCGGCCTGGAGACGGCCGGTGTTCGCGGCCTGGTTGAAGCTCTTGTCGTTCAGACCGCCGACGTCCGTGACCAGACCGACCTTGATCGCTTTGCCCGGAGAAGGCGACGTCCCGGCTGTGCCGCCGGTCCCACCGCCACCGCACGCGGCGGCCACGATGGCCGCGAGGACGAGATACGCGAGGACACGCTTCATGCGCGCCTACCTCCTCACCACCGGTTGGGGGGTCGCTTCGCGCCCAGGGGCCCCTGCCCCTGCCCCCAAGCCCGGTAATTCTGGCGATTCTAGAAGCGTCTTAGGCGAAGATGCGCCACAGCACGTAGCCGAGGAAGACGACATACAGGCTCCCGCCGAGCATCAGCGACGAGAGCGGCAAGGAGTTCTCGCGTGTTCGCATGCGGAGCTGGGCGTAGACGAGAAGACCCGAGAGCAGCGCGAAGACAGCGGTCAGGACGCCGAAAGGCCAGCCCTGCGAGGCAGGTCCGAGGTCCCACGGGGTCAGCAGCACGCCGATCGTCACCGGAATGGTCGATTGGAACACCATCGCGCCGGCGACGTTGCCGAGCGCGATCACGTCCTTGCTATCGCGCGTCCAGATCAAGCTGTTCGCCGCCTCCGGCAGCTCGGTCGCGAGCGGCGCGAGGATGAGCGACACGAGCAACGGGCTGAAGCTCATCGCGTGCGAGAAGTCCTCCACGAAGTCGGCGAAGAACCGCGCACCCACAACGATCGCGGCAAAGGCGATGACGGTCTGCGCGATCACCAGCCAGAGCGGCGGAGAGGTCCGCTTGAGATCCGCCCAGCCGAACCGCTCGACGAACGCCGCGAACGTGAGCTCCTCGAACGCCTCCTGCTCCTCCAGTTCCTCCTCGATGTCCTCGGCGCTCCTTCGGGGCGCGCGCAGGACGAGGAAGAGATAGAAGAAGTACGCCGGCAGGAAGATCCATCCGACGAAGCCCTTTAGGAAATGAAGCTCCGGTGGAGCGACGGCGAGAGCGAGCGCCAGCGTGTACATGACGAGGAAGAAGGCCAGGTCGCGCTTCGCGTGGGCGGCGTCGACGTGGAGCGTGTCGCGCTTGCGGCGGGCGCGGAACGCGATCGCGGTCACGCCAATGAGCAGCATGACGAGGGTCCCGAGCATGAACGGCGCGCCGAGGATCGCGCCGACGCCGATCTCGTCGGAGTCCGGGCTATTGGTGAAAACGATCGCGATGATCGGGATGAGCGTTTCGGGTGTCGCGGTGCCGAACGCGGCGAGGATGCTTCCGGTGGCACCCGCGCTGATCCGCAGCTTGATGCCGAGCCACTCGATCCCGTTCGTAAAGACCTCGGCGCCGACGAGGATGAGCACGAACGCGCCCACGATGAGCGCGAGGTCGACGGGGCTCATCAGAGCTCAGGAGAGGTTGATACGCCTTCCTCGGTCGTCGCCACTGCGAGGAGCCGGCCCGCAGCCCTGCGCGCGAGCACTGTCCGCGCGAGTGGGATGAGAACGAGGACGGCCGCGAGCGCCAGGACGACGATCGCGAGCCAGCTCGAGAAGAAGTAGAGGGGGTTGCCGCCGCCGGCGATGAGCGCTTTGCGGAGCTCGCGTTCCATCGAGTCGCCGAGCACAAGGGCGACCACCAGAGGCGCGAGCGGATACTTCAGCTTCCGCAGCCAGTAACCGATCAGACCGAACAGCACGGTGATGAACACGTCGAGCATCGAGTTGTTGAGCGAGTACGAGCCGATGATCGAGATCACGACGATGAACGGCGTGATGATCGCGTAGGGCACGCGCATGATGAGCGCGAGGAGCGGAACGGCGAGCAGGCAGATGATGAACGTCATGAGATGGCCGAGGTAGATGCTCGCGATGAGACCCCAGACGAAGTCCTGGTGCTCGATGAAGAGCACCGGTCCAGGCTGAAGGCCCCAGATGAAGAGGCCGGCCATGATCACGGCAGAGGTCGGCGAGCCGGGGATCCCGAGCGTGATCATCGGTACGAGCGAGGCGACGCCAGCTGAATCGGCGGCGCACTGGGGCCCCATGATTCCCGAGATCTCGCCTTTTCCGAAGTTCTCCTTGTTCTTGGAGTACTGGCGCGCGAGCCCGTACCCGAGGAACGACGCTGCGGTAGCGCCGTGTCCCGGAAGGACGCCGAACAGGAAGCCGAAGATCGAGTTCGAGAGCACGAGAACGAGCCGCTTGCGGAGCTCGCGGAACGCCTGCGCCACGTCGCGCAAGCCCAGTCGCGCCGAGAGGTTCTCGACGTAGCCGATGCCCTGCTCCTCCGCCGATGCGAGGATCTCGCCGATGCCGAAGAGGCCGATGGTCACCGGAACGAAGCTGATGCCGGCCAAGAGCGAGATCTGACCGAAGTTGAGCCGCTGCTCGCCGGTGATCGTGTCGAATCCCACGGCTGCGAGCAGAAGACCGAACGCGAGCATCGCGACACTCTTGACGGGAGCTTCCGCTCCGAGCCCGACGAGCGTCGCGAACGACAGGACGAACACCGCAAAGAGCTCCGCCGGCCCGAACCGGAGGGCCTCCAACGCGATCGCGAGAGCGAAGAACGTGAAGAGGACCGTCGCCACAAATGCGCCGACGAACGACGAGACAAAGGAGCTCGCGAGCGCGAGCCCGGGACGACCGAGACGTTTCGCCAGCGGGAAGCCGTCGAAAAGCAGCACCACCGCCCACGGCTCGCCCGGGATGTTGAAGAGGATCGAGGTGATGACGCCTCCGAAGAGCGCGCCCCAGTAGATGCCGGCCAGCAGGATGATGGCGGTGGTCGCGTTCGCACCGGGCAGCGAGCCGTGCGCGATGAAGACGGAGATGGGGAGAAGGATCGCGACGCCGCTCGTCCCGCCGAGGCCGGGGAGGACGCCGATGATCAGGCCGAGCACCACGCCGACGAGGAGCATCGCGATGTTCACGGGCTGCAAGGCGGTACCGAAGCCTCCGGCAAGGCTGGCGAGCGTCGTGCCGAAGTAGTTGAAGATCTCCATCTAGAAGGGAGCGATCCCGCGTTCGTAGAGGAAGCTCTTGGGGAGCGTCACCTGAAAGCCGAGCTCGAACGCCGCGAAGATCACCAGCGGGAACGCGAGCGCGATGAGACCTACCCACCAGATCCGGTAACGGCCGATCCACCACGCGAACCCGCCCATGTACAGGCCTGTCGCGATGTAGAAGCCGAGCGGAGGGATGACGGTGTACGTGATGTCGCCGCTCTGCCAGCCGACGCCGCCGATGAGGATCGTGTAGAAGAGCATGGGGACCGCGAGCTTGAGGACCGCGAATACGCCTTCGCGCCCGCTGAAGACGCCGGCCTCATCGGTTTGATTCGTGACAAGAGTGCGATAGACGACGACGACCCCGGCGATCCCCATGATCGCCGCGGTCCAGAAGGGATACCACCGCGAGCCGACGTCACCCGGCGCCGTGCCCACCGAGGGTGAGAAGGCCGCGCGCGAGTCGAACATGGCGACGGCGGCGATCGCGATGATCGCCGCCGCCGTCGCTAACTGGTAGGGCCGCACGAAGCGGTCGTCAGACCCACTTGAACTTTGTGGCGATGTCCTGGTGCAGCTGTTGGTACTGCAGGATGAATTGGCGGAAGTCGAGCCCGCTGCGGAAGTCGGGATTGAGCGTCTGGTCGGTCATGAACTTCTTCCACTCGTCGGAGTCGTAGACCTTCTTGAACACGTCCACCCAGAAGGCCTGCTGCTGAGGCGAGAGGCCCGGCGGCGCCATGATCGCGCGCATGATGTAGTAGTCGTCGATCGGGATGCCCTGCGACTTGCACGTCGCAAGGCCGGTGTAAGGACCGCTCTTCGGCGAGTCCGGAAGGAACGCACAGAGCGGCCGCATCTTCTTCGGGTTCGCCTGGTAGAGCGCGAGCCCCTCGCTCGGGTTGTTCACCGAGGCGACGACGCCGCCCTGGTGCCCGGCCACGGCTGCCGCGACGGTCGCGCCGGACGTCTGCGGAACGTAGGTGAACGGCTTGGTCTTCATCGTATCCGCGATCCGGTCGAAGAGCGCCTCGTCCTCTTGCTTGGAGCCAGTCCCCGCCACGGTGAGCGAATCCTTCTGCGCCGCCGCGACGAAGTCCTGCGCCGTCTTCCACGGGCTGTCCTCGTTGACCCAGAGGAAGAACGGGTCGAGCGCCATGTTCGCGATCGGGGTGAAGTCGGTGGCCTTGTAAGGAAGCTTCTGGGTGATGATCGTCGTGAAGAAGCTATTGAGGGTGATCATGATGTAGTGCATGTCACCCTTGTGGTCATACACATAGGTGAATGCGACTGCGCCCGAGCCTCCCTCTTTGTTGGTCGGTTGTACCGGCTGCGGCGAGAAGTTCTTGCTCGCGATGATCGCCTGCATCGCTCGTGCGTAGATGTCCGATCCGCCTCCCGGCGCCGTGCTGATGACGAACTCCACCGGTCTTGTCGGCTGGGCCGCCGCCGGTGACGCACCAGCGGACCCGCTCGGGCTGGGGGTCCCGCCGGTCTGGCTTGCACAGGCGGTCAGGGTGATGAGCGCTACCGCCAGGATCGCTACGGTCGAACGCCTCATTTGCCTCGCACCTCCAAAAGTAGGTACGCCGGCGGGTGTCTAAGGGGTCACACCGGCGGTCTGACCGCCACACATCCTGTCACAATGGGCGAAGCAGGTCGGCACGGGGCGTGCGTGTGGCCGAGCCAAGCTCGACCCGGAATCTATCCGGGCAAGGAGTGTGGGCATGGTGCAGGAGCTGACCAGACCGACCTCGCTTCGGCGTGGCGCCGCGCCAGATACCGCGTGGGCCTTCCTCGATGGATCGTTTGTCCCGGTGCGCGACGCGAAGGTGAGCGTCCTCACCCATGCGTTCAATTACGGAACCGGCGTCTTCGAGGGGATCCGCGCCTACTGGAATGCCGAAGAAGGCCAGCTCTACGGCCTTCATCTCAAGGAGCACTACCAGCGTCTGCACCGCTCCTGCCGGATCATGCGGATCGGACTGCCCTACACGGCAGAGGACCTGGTCGGCATCACCCTCGAGCTCCTCCGAAAGTGCGGCTACCGCGAGGACGCCTACGTCCGGCCCATCGCGTACAAATCGAGCCCGCTCATCGGCGTCAGGCTCCACGACCTCGAGGACGCCTTCACCGTCTTCGCCGTTCCCTTCGGGACATACATCGACATCGACCGCGGTATCTCTTGCGGTGTCTCGAGCTGGCGCCGCACTGATGACAACGCGATCCCGGCGCGAAGCAAGATCACGGGCGCGTACGTCAATGCGGCGCTCGCGAAGACCGAGGCGCAGGAGGCCGGGTTCGACGAGGCCATCGTGTTGACCCAGGACGGTCATGTCTCCGAGGGCAGCGCCGAGAACCTCTTCCTCGTCCGCGACGGGATCCTCGTGACGCCGCCAGCGACCGACAACATCCTCGAGGGGATCGTTCGGTCTTCGGTCCTCAAGATCGCGGCGGACACTGGGATCAACACGGCGATCCGTCAGGTGGACCGCACTGAGCTCTATGTCGCCGATGAGGTCTTCCTGTGCGGCACCGGGGCGCAGATCTCGCCGGTCACCAGCATCGACCACCGCCAGATCGGCAAAGGCGAGCCCGGTCCGATCACCACGAAGATCAGCCGCGTCTACTTCGACGCGGTCCGCGGCAAGGCGGCGCAGTATCGCTCGTGGGTCACCCCCGTCTATAAGCGTTGACCGCCAAGAAGAAGCAAAAGAAGGACGGCCGACTTCGCGGCATCGTGCGCGCGATCGAGAGTGCCGGCCGCGACGCTGACCTCGCCCGCCGTAGCGCTGCCGATCCCGCATTCCGACGCCGCGTTCAGGCGGATCGCCGCGGTGCGCTCTCTTCGTTCCGCGCCGTCAAAGACGCGCTCGCCGATCGCGAAAAGATTCAGAAGGCGAAGCGGAAGAGCTAGGGCGCGCGCCGACCCGACGCCGTTGCGGGTCCGCCGCCTCGCGGGTCCTGTCCCCGGCTCGAGGTCCGTGTGCTCGCCGCACCCTGCCGCTCCGCACCCGTATCGATCGCCGCTGATGCCCGCGAGAACCCGCGGCTCGCACACGGACCCGCTCGCCGGTGCCACCCGCGAGCGGCAGACCGCGCTAGCGGCCTAGGTCAGTGGCCAGCCCTTTCCAATCGCTGCCCACGCGAACGACGATGTCGGCGGATGTCGGATCGCCGCTCGGGAATGCGTCGACGGGCAGCCCGCCCAGCTGCTGGGCCAGCGCGTTCGCGGTGTAGCGCTTGGCGCTGTTCCGGACGAGCACCGCGGAGCGGCCGGCGCTCCCATTCGTGACGATCGACACGGTGAAGGAGCGCTCGGCGAGCCGATCGGCGACGGTCTGGGCGAGGCCCGCGCGGCCTCCGGTGTTCCGAACTTCGATGCTCGCGCCTTCGGCTTTGACCTGCGGGTCATAGAAGATGGTCGCGGCCAGATCGCGCACTTTCGCGGCGTCCGGAAGGAGGAAGAAGCCGGCGTCGCTGCTCGAGAAATTCAGCTCGCAGTGGGGGTAATCCCCGCCGCACGGATACAACACCTCGCTGCGGATCGCGTTCCCATCGATGCCCGACCCGACCCGCGCGAGCGGCAGCACGTTCGCAGGATCGAAATTCGTTTGCACGGCGCTGCCGACGTTGTCCACGATGGCCGGGAGACTGCGGAATAGGTCGCCATCGACCAGGCGCTGGCGTAGCGCGCTCAGGACCTGTTGCTGCCGTCCGGCGCGGCTGTAGTCGTTGCTGTCGTGGCGTGAACGCGCGTACCGCAAGGCGAGAGCGCCGTCCATGAGCTGCGGTCCGGTGGTGATGTCGAGCCGCTCGACGCCGTAATCCGGGGTGGGATAGGTCTCGTCGCGAACTGGGCGCTGGACATCGACGATGACGCCGCCGACGGCGTTCACGATCTTGGTGAAGGCATCGAAGTCCACCAAGGCATATGAGTTGATGTGGATGCCAAGCAGGTCTTCGACGACGCGCTTGGCGAGATCGGCTCCACCAAACGCGTAGGCGGCGTTGATCTTGTCGGTGAGGAGCCCGGGACGGTTGATATAGACGTCACGCGGGATCGATAGCATCGCCGCAGTCTTGTTCAGCGGGTCAAGGCTCAGGACGATCATGGTGTCCGTGTTCTGTGTGGTGGTGTCGCCGGGCCGCGAGTCAATGCCGAGGAGCAGAACATTGAGCCGCTCGTTCCCGGTCCACGCGGGAGGCGGGGTCTCGCCGCCGGGATTCCCAAGGAGCGGCGCGTTGGCGATGGGCGCGAAGATCTTCGCGGCGAGTCCAGCCCACGGGGCGGATCCGCGGTATGCCGCGGCATAGAAAGTGACGAGGAAGACGCAGACGAGTCCGAGCGCGAAATAGTCGAACGCGCGGCGCCCGCGGAACGCGCCGAGTCCCGTGAGCCTACCGGCGAACGCGTCGGCGACGACATACACGTGGTAGATGAAGAACAGGCCGGCGACGAGGAACGTGAAGCCCGGCGCGTTTCGCAGCACGAGGGTGGTGAGCGGGTCGGCGATCGCGATAAATGCGCCGCTGAGCAGCACGACGAAGATCGGGACGAGGATCATCAGGATCCCACGGACCCATCGGCCACCGTACATCTGCCCCAGCCCTGGGAGGAGCCCGGAGAGGATCGCAGCGAATCCGGGAGAGCCATTCATGCGTTCGGCTGCCAATGTGCGCGGGCGAGACTCGTGCGTCCGCGTGCTCGGCATCCGATTCGACATGGGTGCTCTAGGGTACGAGACTCGGCGTGCCCGAGATGGACCGCCCGGTGTCGCATTCGGCTGACTCTGCGACCCTGCGCGGCGCGCGCGCCGTCGGCATCGTCTGTGCGATCCTCTTCTTCCTTCCCGTCGTCGCCGCGATCGCGTTCCCTTCGGCGTTCCTCTTCGCCCCTTATCACCGCATCTACGAGCGAATGATCGCCTCGGTGCTGTTCGCCCTCGGACTGGGTCTTCTGCTCGCGATCCGCGATCCGGCGCGCAACGCCGGAGTATTCGCGGTCGTCGGCCTCGTGACGGGAGTGCTCGATGCTTCGGTCGTCTACGCGCTGGTCGTCGATGGTGCGGATCCGCTGCACTGGATCGCCCAGGTGCCGATCCTCGCCGCGGTGAGCGCGACGCTCGTTGTCACGTACACGCGGCTCCGCCGTCCCCATCCAGTCGTGGTCCGCATCGTCGTCGCTGCCGTCGTTCTGCTTCCGTTCGCGTTCTTCCTCCACGACCTCGCGTACGCAACGTTCGTCGCCGGTCGGTAGCTGCGCCCAAAGGCGCCCGACCCTCCTGCTACTTCGCCTTCGCTACGTACTAACGTTTGGGCATGCCCCCTATCGTGCAGGTCGCGGACCTGCGGAAGCGCTACGGCGAGATCGAGGCCGTGCGCGGGATCAGCTTCGATGTCCAGCAGGGCGAAGTCTTCGGGATGCTGGGACCGAACGGAGCGGGGAAGACGACGACCGTCGAGATCCTCGAAGGTCTACGCAAGGCGGACAGCGGGTCCGCCAGGGTCGCTGGAGTGGATGTTTTCGCCGATCCGAGCGGGGTCAAACAGCGCATCGGCGTCCAGCTCCAGGCGAGCGCGTTCCCAGAACACCTCACCGCTCGCGAGACGGTGGATTTCTTCGCCGCTTGCTACGACCTCGACGTCGACGCGATCGGACTCCTTCGCGCGGTCGAGCTCGACGAACGAGCTGGGCAGCTCCAGGAGCGGCTCTCAGGAGGTCAGCGACAGCGCCTCTCGATCGCGACCGCGCTCGTGAACTCGCCACAAGTGCTTTTCCTCGACGAGCCGACGACCGGCCTCGATCCCCAGGCGCGACGGAACCTCTGGGGGTTGATCCAATCGATACGTAGAGGCGGCACCACGGTGTTCCTGACCACGCACTACCTCGACGAGGCAGAGGTTCTTTGCGATCGGGTCGCGATCATGGACCAGGGCCGCATCGTCGCGATGGATCCACCGCGCAAGCTGATCGGCGATCTCCTTGCGCGCGGGTTCACCAAACCTGTCGCGCAGCAGCAGGCGAGCCTCGAGGACGTCTTCCTCGATCTCACCGGCCACGAGCTTCGCGAAGCGTGAGGCAGATCGCGCGTCTTACCGCGGCGCTCCTGCGCGCTTATCTTCGCGACCGGATCGCCTTGTTCTTCAGCCTGATCGTGCCGCTCATGCTGATGGTGATCTTCGGGTACCTGAACCTTGGTGAGTTCGGACGGGTATCGCTCGCGATCGACGACCAGGCCAAGAACTCGGCGAGCGATCAGCTGACGACCATCCTTAAAGGAATCGACACGCTCGACGTGACCGAATCATCAACGGACGCCGCGCTGATGAAGCTGCGGCGTACCGAGCTCGACATGCTCGTCGTGATCCCCGCTGACTTCGCGATCGCCCCGGCGCGTCCCGGCCAGACCGTGCCGCAGGTCACCGTGTACGGCGACGATGCCCGCCCGCAGCAGGTCGCGGTGGGCAGGCAGATCATCGCGTCGGTCATCGATCGCATCTCGTTCGCGGTCACGCAAACCGCGCCAGTGGTGGGCGTGAAGGATGAATCGGTCCAGGGTGTCCGGCTGCGCTACGTGGACTTCCTCGTGCCGGGAATCCTCGGGGTCAACATCATGCAGCTCGCGGTCTTCTCGGTCGCCTTCGCGCTCGTCGCCGACAAGCAGCGCGGGGTCCTTCGACGGATCATGGCGACCCCGGTCCGCATCGCGAACCTGCTGACAGCCCACGTGATCACGCGCCTGTTCATCGCCACGGGGCAGGTCGCCGTCCTCCTCATAGTCGCCCTCGTGCTCTTCAACGTCACGATCGTCGGCGGCCTCGGTCCGCTCGTGGTCGTCGCTCTACTCGGGACGCTGTTGTTCCTCACGATCGGTTTCGCGCTCGCCGGCTGGGCGCAGACGGAGAACCAGGTCCCGGCGATCGCTCAGCTGATCACCCTGCCGCAGTTCTTCTTCTCCGGCGTGTTCTTTTCGAAGAACGCCGCCCCCGAGGTGATCCGCCCGATCACCAACCTCCTTCCGCTGACCTTCCTCAACGACGCGCTGCGCGAGATCTCCGTCCAGGGTGCGAGCTTGTGGGACGTCCGAACACAGATCGCGGGGCTGATCGTCTGGATCGGTCTAGGTTTTCTCCTCGCGGTCCGCCTGTTCCGATTCGAGCGCTTCTAGCTGCTTTAAGCGTCGGCCGCCGACGGGTCCTGTCCCGGGGTCGGAGGTGCGCCCTCGCCTACCGGTCCGCTTCGCGCGCGGGACGAGCGTTGCTCGCTGACGCGGCCGGTCAACGGCTCGTACGCACCCCACTCCCCCGTGCCACCCGTCGGCGGCCGCTCATGCTCCCAGCGCGTCCGCGACCACTCGGTGCACGACCGCTCGAAACTTTCCCCAGTCCGCCCAATCGCCGCCGATGCGATCGGAAGATGCGCTCGTCAATCGCTCGAGGCGATCGGCGACGGCGCGCAGCTCGGAGGGCGGAACTTCGAGGTAGTCCTCGATCTGCTCCTCTTCGTCGCGGGCCGCCAGGGTCCCGCCGACCTCGTCGAGGAGAAAAGCGAACGTGTGGAAGATCGGAGGGCCGTCGGGAGACGAGCGTGGGCGATACGCGATCTGCGCGAGAAAGGAGCGGACCTTCGTCCCGAGGCCGGTCTCCTCCTCGGTCTCCCGCCGGAGCGCGTCGAGGATCGGCTCATCGTGCGCGATCCCGCCGGTCGGCAGCCGGTACGCACCGCGCGGGTAAAAGGTCTTGATGGCGAGGAGGAGCTTTCCGTTTGGACGCCGCACGACCATGCACACCTCTCCGAACCGGTCGGGCCGGTGGATCGGATCGAAGAAGTCGTTCGTAATGAACGCGTCGGCGCGCCGTGGTTCGCCGAAGGTGTTCGCGAGCCGGACCACCTCAGCACGGTGCGCGGGCGTCAGCTCCATGGCCTACGTGCGCTCGTACTTTCGCAGAAGATCGTCGAGCGCCTCGCGGAGGAGGACCGCCTCCTTCTTCTTGAGGCGGTCGCCGAGCGAGCGGAGGCGGCCGAGCTGTGCGCGGGAGTAATAAGAGGAGCGCAGCACCATGTCCTCGGCCGGCGGTAGGCCAACGGTGTTGCCCCCTTGCTCCTTCGCCGCGTAGAGCGCGAGATCGGCCTTGCGCATGAGCTGCTCCGCCGTCTTCGCATCGCGGGGCGCGTTCGCGACGCCGATCGTCGCCGTCGTGCCGTATTTGCCGGAGACCGCCTTGTGCAGGGCGGCGACGACCTCGGCACGGACCCGTTCGGCGCGAAGGAACGCGGCCTCGAGCGAGAGCCCGGGTGCCATGAGCGCGAACTCGTCGCCGCCAACGCGTCCGAACGTCCAGCGCTCGGCCTTCGCCCGATTCGCGAGGGTCCGCGCGGCCGCGGCAATGGCCTTGTCGCCGCTGTCCCTCCCGGCCTTCTCGTTCAAGAGGACGAGGTTGTCGAGGTCGACGAGGAGCAGCGATGCGCCGGACTCGCTGCGTAAGGCCTTCTCGAGCGCGTCGCCGAAGGCCGACGCTGATACCGACTCCACCCTTGGCATATATCGAATGCACATATATACATGGCGCCGATGTATGTCAACGTCCCAAAACCGGGTTCGCCCTGGCGGGTGGCGCTCGAGCAGGCCTGGGCGGCGTATGCGGCTGGGACCGTCCCGGTCGGCGCGGCGATAGCCGACGTCCATGGCGTTGTCGTCGCGCAGGGCCGTAACCGTATCTGGGACGAACCCGCGCCCGGCCAGATCGGTCGAACCCGCCTCGCGCACGCCGAGGTAAATGCGATCCTCGCGCTCTCCGCAGAGTCGTTCGATCCGCGCGCGCTCACGCTCTTCACGACCGCCGAGCCGTGTCCGCTCTGCGTCGGGGCGATCCTGATGGCGAACATCCGCGCACTCCGCTACGCGTCACGCGAGCCGTTCGCCGGGAGCGTCGCGATGTTGCGCGCGACGCCTTACGTCCGCAGCAAGGAGGTCTCGGTCCACGGGCCCAACGATTCGCAGCTCGAGGGGTTCCTGATCGCGATCGCAACGGAGTTCCATCTGCGCGCGGCCGGTCCGCGAGTCGCCGAGCTGGTCGCCCTCTCAGCGGTGGTGCGCCCCGACGCGGTCGCGCTCGGCGAGCGTCTCTACCGCTCCGGCGAGTGGCAAGCGCTGCGCACCAAGCGCCTGGAGGAGGTCTTTTCTTTGCTCGTTCAAACGGTAGACTCGTCGCTGCAAGGCGTTTGAGGGGCGATCAACCCCGAGCCGCCGGAAGAAAGCCGCTGCTGCGGCGATTAGACCCGGCCGGAGCGGCACTCCGTTAGCAACCGCGGACGTTGAACACGACGTCGCGATGAGTGGACGCGCGCTGCGTCAACTCGGGTGGTACCGCGGCTTGCGCCGTCCCGAGCGATCGGGACGGCGTTTCTGTTTGTTGGAGGACGACGAGTGGCGAAGGCCAGCGAGAAGACGCGATTCCGGGCGGTCGGGGCGAAGCTCGACCTGGCCGAGCTCGACCATCGGGTGCTCGACCTCTGGGAGCGCGAGCGAAGCTTCGATGCGCTGCGCAAGAAGAATGCCGGGAAAAAGCGCTTCTCGTTCATCGACGGCCCGATCACCGCCAACGTCGAGGGGATGGGCGTGCATAGCGCATGGGCCCGCACCTACAAGGATCTCTATCAGCGCTACCGTGCGATGCTCGGATACGACCAGCGGTACCAGAATGGGTTCGACTGCCAGGGCCTGTGGGTCGAGGTCCAGGTCGAGCGCGAGCTGAACCTCAACAGCAAACGCGATATCGAGACCTACGGCATCGGCAAGTTCTCGGATGCGTGCCGCGCGCGCGTCGACCGATCCGCGAATGCGATCACCAAAGGGTCCATCCGCATGGGCCAGTGGATGGACTGGCCGAACTCCTACTACACGTACAGCGACCTCAACATCTCGCACATCTGGCACGTCCTCAAGCTGTGCCACGAGAAGGGCTGGCTCTACAAAGGACACCGCTCGATGCCGTGGTGCGCCCGCTGTGGCACCGCGCTCTCCCAGCACGAGATGATCGATAGCTACCGGGAGATGACGCACTTGTCCGTCTACGTACGGTTTCCCGTCGTGCGGCCGGGCCCGGCTTCGCCGGCCCCGGCCGAGCCCCAGACAAAGGAATCCTTCCTCGTGTGGACCACGACACCCTGGACTCTGCCGGCCAACGTCGCGCTCGCGATAAACCCCGAGATCGAGTACGTCCGCGTTCAGGTGGGCGACGAGTCGCTCATCATGGCGAAGGACGCCGCTGAGCGCGTCCTTGGGCCTGCGACAAGGCACCAAGATCCAGTAAAGGCCCGCGACCTCCTCGGCCTGCGCTACCGCGGCCCGTTCGACGAGCTACCTGCGTCGAGCGAGGGCGTCATCGGGCATCGGGTCATCGAGTGGGACGACGTCAGCGCCGCGGAAGGAACCGGTCTTGTCCACATCGCGCCCGGCTGCGGCGCGGAGGACTTCGCGCTGTCCAAGACGGAGAAGCTGCCGGTCCTCGTCCCGATCGACGAGATGGCACGCTTCGTCAAGGGCTACGGCTGGCTCGAAGGGAAGGAAGCGCGCGACGTCGCGCGGGAGATCGCCGACGATCTCCAAAAGCGAGGGCTGCTCTTCCGCGCCGCCGACTACACCCACCGGTACCCGGAGTGCTGGCGCTGCCGCGAGGAGATCGTCTTCCGCGTGGACGATGAATGGTTCATCTCCATGGACGAGCTCCGGCCGAAGCTCATCGACGCCGCGGCGAAGGTGCGCTGGATCCCGTCCGCCTCTGGGCGGCGCATGGAGAACTGGCTCCAGAACATGGGTGACTGGAACATCAGCCGGAAGCGCTACTGGGGGCTTCCTCTTCCTTTCTATACGTGCGCGAAGGGCCACTTCTTCGTCCTCGGCTCCGAGGAGGAGCTACGAGAGCGGGCGAAGAGCGGCCTCGACAAGCTGCGCGAGCTGCACCGTCCCTGGATCGACGAGGTCGTGGTGCGCTGCCCGACGTGCGACGCCGACAGCAAGCGGGTCAAAGAGGTCGGCGACTGTTGGCTCGATGCGGGGATCGTGCCGTTCTCGACTCTCGACTGGCTGCACGACAAACGGTACTGGAGCGAGTGGTTCCCCGCGGAGTACATCGTCGAGATGGTCGAGCAGGTCCGTCTCTGGTTCTACTCGCAGCTGTTCATGAGCGTGGTGCTGACCGGACGCGCTTCGTACGACACGTGCCAAACGTTCCAGCCGATGCTCGCCGGACCCGGCGAAGAGTTCCACAAGTCGGGCGGCAACATGGTCGACCTCGTCGAGGCGTGCGAGCTCGTCGGGGCGGATGCGATCCGCTGGGTCGTCGCCCGCGAGAACCTCGAGGAGACGATCTACTTCGCGTGGACCCCGTTTGAGGAGCTGAAACGACGGCTGCTGGTCCTTTGGAATACGTATTCGTTCTTCGTCACCTATGCGAACTACGACGGCTTCGATCCGTCGGTGGCTGCGGTGCCGGTGCGCGAGCGCCAGCTCATGGATCGCTGGCTGCTGTCGACCCTCGCGCATCTCGTTGCCGATTCTCGTGCCGCGTTCGAGGCATATGACGTGCGAAGCGCGCTCGCGAAGATGGAGGCGTTCTGGGACGACCTCTCGACGTGGTACCTCAGACGCAACCGCCCGCGCTTCTGGAAGACCCGCTCGCAGCGTGACTCGCTTGCCGCTTATCAGACGCTTTACGAGGCGCTCACGACGCTCGTGCGGCTGTTCGCGCCGGTGATGCCGTTCCTCGCCGAGGACATGTACCAGGGACTCGCGCGCGAGGCGCGCGCTCCGGGGGCTGAGGCCTCGGTCCATCACACCGCATATCCGGACGAAACGCCGGAGCGCTTGGACGATGAGCTCGAAAGACGCATGCGGGCCGCGCGCCGGGTGGTCGAGCTCGGCCGCGCCGCACGCTCGAGCGCCGGCGTGAAGACGCGCCTACCGCTGCCCAAGCTCATCGTCGTGTTCGACGCCGCCGACCGCGACCGCGGACTCGTGGCGAGCACCGGCGACCTCGCCGACATCATCACGGACGAGCTAAACGTGAAGGCGCTCGAGGTGCGAGACCACGCCGAGGGCCTCGTTCGGGAGACCGTGAAGCCGGACCTCAAGGTGCTCGGCCCCAAGCTGGGCAAGGATCTTCCACGCGTCCGACAGGCGCTCGCCGAGGGACGCTACGAGCGGCGCGACGGAACGATCGCCGTCGAAGGGTTCGTGCTCGCGGACACCGAAGTGCTCGTATCGCACGAAGGCGTCGCCGGGCACGCCGTCGCGCGTGACGCCGGAGCCACGGTCGCGCTGGAGACGAAGGCGACCCCCGATCTCGAGCTCGAAGGTCTCGCGCGCGAGCTTGCCCACCATTTGAACAACATGCGCAAGGAAGCCGGACTCGAGATCTCCGATCGCATCGCGCTCCGCTACGGGGGTGGGCTCTCCGCCGCAGTCGGGCGACACCGCGACTTCATCGCCGAGGAGGCGCTGGCGACCAGCGTGAGCGAAGGCTTGACCGGCCGCGGCCATCGCTGGTCAGGGCAGCTCAACGGCGTCCCGGGAGAGCTCGAGATCGAAAAAGCCTAGTCCAGCGATCGGCCGCGCCTTTCGAGCTCAGCCTTCATTCGCTCCAGACTCGCCTGGTCCGTCCTTCGCGCGATCGGCCGAATGACAAGTGGGGAGATCACTCGCAGGATCCCTCGGAACTCGATGTTCCCGGTGCGCGTGACCCGCGTGCCGCCGTCTTCGGGTGCGAACGTCCAGGTCAGGGTGTAGCGATAGGGCTGCAAGCTCTCGGTGACGAGGCGCGAGTGCGGCTCCAGCGCGATCACTTTGGCCTCGATCTCGCGCTCGCGAAAGAGGAATCGGACTCGTGAGCGGATCGTCGTTCCCACACGGACGGATGCGTCGGATGAGGTCGACGCCAGGACGGTGGAATTCCACCGCGGCGTGTTGCTTGGGTCCACGACGTATGCGAACACCTCTGAGACCGGTCTATCGATTCGGACGGAGTTCTGAACCCGACCCATTGCGGTCCTCTGGATCGATTCAGATCCCGAGGATCTGCTTTTTCTTCGCCGCGAACTCGTCGTCCGTAAGGACGCCGCTGCGGTGGAGCTCCGCCAGCATCACCAGCTCGTCTATCCCGACCCGATGCGCGCCGTGCCTCGACGGCGGTTTGATCCGTCGATCGACTCGTTCCTGCAGCGTGTTCTTGACCGGCGTGAACACGGTCGCGAGGACGAAGAGCGTCGCGACGATCGCGAGATCGGAGCCCTGCCCGGTCGTCGCGACGAAGAGCCGCTGGAAGAACGCGAGGGCAGCCGTGTAGATGCCCCCGAGCACGGCGGTGAGGAGCACGTAAACGACCGTCTTGTTGATGATCAGATCGATCTCGTAGAGGCCGTGCCGAAGGATCGCGACGCCGACCGCCGCCGGGAGGGCCGCCAGAGCGATCGCCGCGATCGGATCGCTCACCGGTGCGAGGAGCGGGACGACCTTCGCGAGGGCGTTGACGACGAATGAGGCCAGCACCAGTGCGGCGGCATACGCGAACCACTTGACCTGCTGACGTCTCACGAGATCGGACCCGCGCAGGCGAGCGAGGAGCGCCGCGCCGCTGACGAAGACGATGAGATAGAGGAGAGGCTCGAGCACCGCGTCGAGCACCTGGAAGATGTCCTTGAACTGATCGAGCCCGAACGGGTTTCGTATCGACGGATAGCCCATCGACGCGTAGGTCGCCGGGGCGAGCATGGTCGACAGCGTGGAGAACGCGACGACCGCGGCCGAGCCAAACGCTGCTGGTCGCCAGCGGCGCGACGGCAGATGACCGTCTGGGAAGAGGAGCGGGAGGAAGAGGCCGACCACCGCGATCGCGGGGATCTCGGTCCAAAGACCGAACCACGCGGCGGCTTGGCCGAACGGCAGCGTTCCCGGCACGACGACCAGCGCCTGGACGGCGTACACGCTCGAGAAGAAGGCGACGCCGAAGCTCAGCGCCACGACGGAGAACATCCACCCGATGACGTGGCGCGGATGCCTGCTCACGATGAGCGCGCCGACCACCGCGTACGCCAGCGCGGCCACCAGTACCCATAGATCGATGAGGCTCGAGCCGCCGACCTGCGCCTTCTCCAGGGCGATCGTCACTCCCGCGAGCAGGGTGTATATCCCGACGAAGGCCCAGCTGAGGAACGCAGCGGGTGACTGGGCGCGCCCTGTGGTCAGAGAGGCGGCGTGGTTCATGTCCAAAAGCCTACGCGCGCGTTCCTAGAGGAGCGCGCTTCGGAGCGCCCCGTAGATCAGCCTTGGCGCGCGCCGGCGGCCGGGGCCCGTGACCGCGGTCCGCCAGGTCGGATAAGAAAGGAGCGCATGGGCGAGTGCGATCGCGTCGGCGACCCGCAGCCGTAGCACCCCCTGCCGGCCGAGCTCGTTGAGCGTCCGCGCGATGATCGCGAGGCGTACCGCGTCGAGCTCCTTCAACAGCCCGGCGACCGCCCGCGGGAGCGCTCCGTCCACGAGGGTCTCGAGCAGCACCGTCTCCGCACGATATTCCCGCTCGTGCATGGCGATGAGCTCGCCGAGCACCGCATCACCGCTCTCGGACCGCGGCCGCCATCGCTCGATCCGCCCGATGAGTGCATCCGCGCGACGCCGCAGCGCCGCTTCGACGAGGCGCTCCTTCGTCGTCGCATGGAGGTAGACCGTGCGCGGGGCGACGTGCGCACGCCGCGCGACTTCGCTGATGCGCAGTGCCGCGTAGCCGCGTCGTGCGACCTCGCGAAGCGCTGCGGTCTCTATTGCGGCCTCGGTCCGCGCTGTCGCGCGCGCACGTTCGCGCTGCACGTAGCGTCGAGAATTCACTGCACACAGAGTGTAGCGACGATTTGCGACCACCCTCGACTGACGTGCGCCTGGGCGCTATCGTTCATCGTCTCGTGGGCGATCTCGCGTTCGTGTTCCCCGGGCAAGGCTCGCAGATCGTCGGCATGGGCCGCGCGGTCTACGAGACGTCCGCACGCGCCCGCGAGGTATTCGATGAGGCCGATCGAACGCTCGGGTATGACCTCTCAAAGGTCTGCTTCGAGGGCCCCTCGACGGAGCTCGACGACACGGCGGTGGCACAGCCGGCCGTGCTCGCAACGAGCGTGGCGATCCTCGAGGCGCTCGTCGAAGCCGTGAACGAAAAGCTCGGCCACCGCGCGACGGGCGGCTCGGATCCTCGTGGCGTTGCGGCCCTTCCGCTCGCCCTTCGGCCACGGTTCGTCGCGGGTCACTCGCTCGGCGAGTTCACCGCGCTCGTTGCGGCCGGCGTGCTCACGTTCCAAGAAGCCCTGCGACTCGTCGCCGAGCGCGGGCGCCTCGCCGCATCGCGCGGGGCCAAGGGCGCGATGGCCGCGATCGTCGGGCTTACCGCCGACGAGGTCGATCGCGTCATCAAGGACACCTTGCCCTTCGGACACGCCGTGGTCGCGAACGACAACGGCCCGGCGCAGGTCACGATCGCCGGCGACAGCGAGAGTGTGGCGCGCGTCAGCGAGGCGCTGTCGCAGCGTGGCGCGCGCAAGGTGATCCCGCTTCGCATCTCCGCGCCGTTCCACTTTCCGGGTATGGGTCGCATCGGGCCCGAGCTTGCGTCGTTCATGCGGACGCTGCACTTCCGTGAACCAGTCGTCCCGATCGTCGCGAACGTCAGCGCGCTCCCGCACGCGTCGGCGTCGGCGATTCCCGAGGCGCTCGTTCACCATCTCTCACAGCGCGTCGAGTGGCTTCGGTCGGTGCGCTTCATGGCAGAGCGTGGTGTCTCGACCTTCGTCGAGATCGGAGCGGGTCAGGTGGTGAACGGGCTCGTCAAACGGATCGCGGACGCGAAGCTGGTCAACGTATCTGATCCTCTCTCGATCGCTGGAGCCCTCGCGAGCCTTCGCGAGCGCAGCGCTACCGTCGGGGCGTGACCAGGCGCGTCGTTGTCACCGGCCTCGGCGCGGTGACCCCGATCGGCCTTGACGTCCCGAGCACGTGGGACTCGTTGATTCATGGCCGCAGCGGGATCACCCGGATCACGCGGTTCGACCCAGCCCCGTACGAGACGCAGATTGCCGGCGAGGTCAAGGGATTCGACGCTTCGAAGTACATGGACAGGAAAGAGGTGCGCCGGACCGATCGCTTCGCGCAGTACGCGGTCGCTGCCGCCGCGCAGGCGCTCGAGGACGCGCACCTGGCGGTAGGCGGTCCGGATCGCGACCGGATCGGCGTCGCGATCGCAACCGGTGTCGGCGGAATCGAGACGCTGATCGACCAGGTGCTTCTCATGAAGGAGCGCGGGCCGTCCCGGCTTTCGCCGTTCCTGGTGCCGATGCTCATGGCCAACGCAGGGTCCGCGCAGATCTCGATGCAATTTGATCTTCGAGGGCCGAGCCTGACGCACGTTTCGGCCTGCGCCTCGAGCGCGCACGCGATCGGCGAGTGCGGCGAGATCATCCGGCGGGGTCAGGCGGACGTGATGGTCGCCGGCGGCGCGGAGGCCGCGGTCCTGCCGCTCCCTATCGGTGCGTTCGCGACCATGCACGCGATGAGCCGCCGCAACGACTCGCCGCAGCGCGCCTCGCGACCGTTCGACAAGGATCGCGACGGCTTCGTTCTGGCGGAAGGTTCGGCCGTCCTCGTCCTCGAAGAACGCGACCGCGCGGTCGCGCGCGGGGCGCGGATCTACGGCGAGCTCGTCGGCTACGGTGCGACGGCCGACGCCTACCACATCACCGCGCCATCACCCGAAGGCGAGGGCAACGCGCGCGCGATGAAGATGGCACTCGACCAGGCTGGCCTCGCGCCGACCGACATCGACTACATCAACGCGCACGGCACCTCCACCCAGCCCAACGACCGCGAGGAGACGGCCGCGATAAAGCGTGTCTTCGGTGGTCACGCGTACAAGCTCATGGTGTCGTCGACGAAGTCGATGACCGGCCACCTCCTGGGTGCAGCTGGCGCGCTCGAGGCCATGGCGTGCCTGCTCGCGATGCGCGACGGATGCATCCCGCCCACGATCAACTACGAGACGCCTGATCCGGCGCTGGACCTCGACTATGTCCCGAACCAGGCGCGCGCCAGGTCGATCAAGACCGCTCTGTCGAACTCGATGGGCTTCGGCGGTCATAACGCCTCCCTGATCCTGACCGCCCCCTAAGTCCGGTCCATTTGGCATCGCGGCTGCACGGCCGCCAGATATGCCTCGCCGCGACGCAAGCTCGCCAAGACCGCCGGAAGAATGGAAGAGCGGCGACGAGCCGATGACCGAGGCCCAGGCCGCGTACCTCCGGAGGCTTTCCGAAGATGCGGGCGAGGAATTCGATGCGAACCTGAGCAAGGGCGCGGCCTCGCGCCGCATCGACGAGCTGCGCTCGCGGCCCGCGAATGGCCGGCCCGGACGTCGGGTCTCGCGCGGCCGCTCGACACCGGCGAGGCCGCGAGATGAGTCGCGCGTTGCCGGCGAGGAACCGATGAGCCCCGCCCAGGCGGCCTACTTGAAGGAGCTCGCCGATGAAGAAGGCGGCGAGTTCGATCCGTCGTACTCGAAGAATGAGGCCGCGCGCCGGATCGGCGAGCTACTGATCCGACAGATGTCGAGGATCTCACCGACCGAGCCGTCGCGAAGGTAGCCCTGCTACTTTCGGCGCCCAATGAAGCTCGAGGGCCGCATCGCCCTCATCACCGGCGGCGGTCGAGGCATCGGGCGCGCGACGGCGGTGCGCCTTGCGCGAGAAGGCGCCGCGGTCGCGATCAACTTCAAGGGGAACGCGGCCGCCGCTGAGGAGGCGAAGCGTCTTGTCGAGGGCGGCGGTGGCCGAGCCACCCTCGTGCAGGGGGACATCGCCGCCGACGGCACAGCCGAGGACATCGTGAAGCGGGCGCTCGCCTTCGGCGGCGGACGGCTCGACATCCTCGTCAACAACGCCGGGATCACGCGGGACAACCTGCTCGTGCGGATGAGCCTCGAGGAATGGGATGCGGTGCTCGACCTCAACCTGCGGGGCGCGTTTCTCGCGACGAAAGCCGCGATGCGATCGATGATGAAGCAGCGGTCGGGCCGGATCGTGAACGTGTCGTCGATCGCGGGGGTCATGGGCAACGCGGGACAGGCGAACTATGCCGCCGCGAAGGCGGGCCTCATCGGCTTCACCAAGACCATCGCCCGAGAGATGGCGAGCCGAAACATCACGTGCAACGCGGTCGCTCCCGGCTTCGTCCCCACCGACCTGACGAAGGACATCATCAAACAGATGGAGGGGACGATCCTTCCGCAGATACCGCTCGGGCGGTTCGGCACCGTCGAAGACGTCGCCAACGCCATCGCCTTCCTGGTCTCGGACGATGCGAGCTACATCACCGGACAAGTCCTCGTCGTCGACGGCGGCATGGTCACGGCATAGCGGGTAGCCCGACGCGCAGTGCGGTCCACAGCGTCGTGCAGCGCGGGTCCTGTCCCGGGGTCGCGGGGTGCGCCCGAGCCTACCGTCCGCTTCGTCGCTCTTTGGATCGCGCTCCGTGGCGACGCGGCCGGTCTTACGGCTCGTACGCACCCCGCTCCCCCGTGCCACCCGCGCCGCCCGACTTCCGCGTCGCCATCCTTCCGTCACCGCGGCGTTTTCTAGGATGAGCACGTGCGTCCCGGCCGCCTCCTCCTTGTAGTCGGCGTCGCGATCGCCGTATTCACTCTCGACCGTGTGACGAAGGCGTGGGTCACGGACAACATCCCGCTCGGAACGGCGCGTCCGGTCGCGGGGGAGTACGTCCGCATCGTCCATGCCCAGAACACCGGCGCGGCTTTCGGTCTCCTGCCGGAGCGGACCACGCTCCTTTCGGTGCTTTCGATCATCGCGGTCCTGGCGATCGTCTACTACTACCGCCAGATCGCCAGCAGCTCCGCCGTAGTTTCGGCGACGCTCGGTATGCAGCTGGGTGGCGCCGCGGGAAACCTCCTCGACCGCGTGACTCAGGGATACGTCGTGGACTTCGTCGACGTCGGCGTCGGGGACGTTCGCTTCTGGGCCTTCAACGTCGCCGACTCGTCGATCGTCGTCGGGATCATCCTCGTCACGCTCGCGCTCTGGTACGAAGAGCACCGCGCCGCGCCAAAGCCCGCGCACTAGATGGCCGAGCGGATCGCGCTGCGCGTCGAAGACGGCGGGCAGCGGGTGGACCGGTTTCTTGCGGCGCACAGTCTTCTTTCCCGAAGCGCGATCGCTCGGCTGGCCCGTGAAGGTCACGTCCGCGTCGACGGCGCCGCCGTGGAGCCGTCGTACAAAGTGCGATCGGGGCAGGAGCTGGTCGTCGACGTCCCTGACGCAGCGCCGGCGCTGTCGCTCGGCGCCGAGGACATACCGATCGACGTGCTCTACGAAGACGACGACGCGATCGTGTTGAACAAGCCCGCCGGTCTCGTCGTGCATCCGGCGTACGGGCACGCGAGCGGGACGCTGGTGAACGCGGTCGTCGGCCGGATCAGCGCCGAGACCGGTCGCGCCGCGGCACGCCCGGGGATCGTGCACCGCCTCGACAAGGACACGAGCGGCGTTCTCGTCGTCGCAAAAACGGACGTCGCGCAGCTCGCGCTCTCACGACAGCTCCAAAGCAGGCAGTTCCGGAAGGAGTACCTCGCGCTCGTCTGGGGGGACCCGGGCGAGCGACCCGCTCTCGTAGAGGCGCCCCTGCAGCGAGACGCCGACGACCGGCGGCGCATGGTGATCCGAGCGGGGGGCCGCGATTCGGTCACCCAGTTCGTGCGAATCGCGGCCTGGCGAAGCGGGGCCGAGCGGCAGGCGCTCCTACACGTCACGCCGATCACCGGAAGGACGCACCAGATCCGGGCGCACCTTGCCTTCGCGCGAATCCCTATCGTTGGCGACCCGGTGTACGGCAAGCGCGGCGATCGGAGCGGCCTCGAGCGCCAGTTCCTGCACGCCTGGCGCCTCACGGTTCGCTTGCCGCACGCCGGCGAGCGCACGTTCACCGCACCGCTCGCGCCGGACCTTGTGGCGTACCTCGCGAGCCTTGGCACGCCCGCCGTTGCGACATCAGTCTGGGAAGAGGTCCGCTGACGGCGCTCGACGGGAAGGGGCTTCTTGTGATCGTTTCGGCGCCTTCGGGCGGGGGTAAGGACACGGTCATCGAGCGGCTGGTCAAGGTGCTTGACGACGCGGTGGTCTACGTGACCGCGACGAGCCGGAAGCCCCGCGCGAACGAAAAGCATGGCGAGCATTACTACTTTTACGAGCCTGAGAAGTTCCGCGCGGAGATCGAGGCGGGCAACTTCCTCGAATGGTCCATGGTCCACGGGGACTTCAAAGGCGTCCGCCGCGACGCGCTCGCGGACACGCTCCGCGACCACAAGATCGTGATCGTCAAGCCCGAGCCGCAAGGAATGCGGAAGATCAAGGTGATGCTGCCGGAGGCCCTGACCATCTTCATCATGCCGCCGTCGCTCGATTCTCTGCGCAAGCGCCTGCTCGAGCGGGGGACCGAGACGGCGGAGCAGCGCGATCTCCGCATGCGCAACGCCGAGATCGAGATGGCCGCGGCACCGGAATATGACTACGTCGTGGTGAACGAAGACGGCAAGATCGACAGGACCGTGAAGGAGATGACCGAGATCATCAAGAAGGAGATGAAAAAGCCTCGGCACTACGACCTGTGACCGCCCGGACCGCCGAGGTCGCCGTCTTCGCGGGCCTGCGCGGGCCGGCGCGGACATTCAGCTATCTCGTGCCTGACGAGCTCGACCTTCTGCCAGGCCACCTCGTTCGCGTCGGCCTCGGACAACGTGCGGTGGCCGGCGTCGTGATCTCGCTCGACGGTGTGCCGGCCCGCGAGCTTCGGCCGGTAGATTCGCTGGTGCATCCGCTCCCGCTGCTGCGCGCTCATCAGCTTGCGCTCGCGGCATGGATCGCTGAGCGCTATCGCTGCGGCCTCGCCGACGCGGTCCGCGCCATGCTTCCGCCCGCGCTCGCGTCTCGCGCGCGCGGCAGCAAGCTCGGCGCGGCGCGCGGGGAGCGCTCCGAGCCGGTCTTCACGATCGCTCCCGCGGGACGAGCCGCGCTCGACGGGGGCACGCGTTTCGGCGCTCGCCAGCTGATCACGCTGCGCGCGCTCGCCGGCGGGGCGAGCGCGGCTCGGGAGCTCGCGGAGGTCGGCGGGACGCTCGACGCCGCCCGCGCACTCGCGCGCCGGGGGCTGGCCGTCGAGGGTCGACGCGCGGTGCGCCGGATTCCCGCCGAGTTCGCGCTCACCGAGGACGACCGCATGCGCGATGTCCCCGCGACAGGAGCGCAGGCCGAAGCGATCGCAGCGATCATCGCTGCGCTCGGCACCGGGCGCGGCTTCCTGCTGCATGGCGTGACCGCGAGCGGGAAGACCGAGGTGTACATGCGCGTCGCCGCCGAAGCGCTCGCGCGCGGCACCGGCGTGGTCGTGCTCGTGCCTGAGATCGTGCTCACGCCGCAGGTGGTAGCCCGGTTTGTCGCGAGGTTCGGCGAGCGGGTGGCCCTGCTCCACAGCGCGCTCTCAGCAGGCGAGCGTTTCGACGAATGGCGGCGTGTCCTCGATGGCGCCGCCGACATCGTGATCGGTTCGCGTTCGGCTCTTTTCGCGCCGCTCGAACGCGTCGGCTTGGTGATCGTCGACGAGGAACAGGAGCCCTCCTATAAACAGGAGAGCGATCCGCGCTATCACGCGGTCGATGTGGCGCTCGAGCTCGGTCGGATCTCCGGCGCCGCGGTCGTCCTCGGCAGCGCCACGCCGCGAGTGGTGACCTACCACGCCGCGCGCTCCGCCTCGCTCGCGATTCTCGATCTGCCCACGCGAGTGAGCGACCTTCATCTCCCGCCGACGACGACCGTCGACCTGCGTCTCGAGCTCAGAAGCGGTAACCGCAGCACGCTCTCGACCGCATTGCGAACGGCCCTTGTCGAAACGGTCCGCCGAGGCGAGCAGGCGATCCTTTTCCTGAACCGCCGCGGCTTCGCGACCATCGTGCTCTGCCGCGACTGCGGGTACGTCGTCAAGTGTCCGGCCTGCGACATTCCGTACACGTTCCACGCAGACGCCACGCTGGTGTGCCATCGGTGCGGCCGCCGCCAGGCTCGCGGGCCCGAGCGCTGTCCGGCATGCGGCAGCCCGCGGATCCGCCAGCTCGGCGTGGGGACGCAGCGTGTCGAAGAAGAGGTGCGCGCGACGGTCCCGACCGCGCGAGTGATCCGCCTCGACCGCGATGCCGTTCGCGCAAAAGGCGCGCACGCGGTGGCATACCAAAAGATGCGCTCGGGCGAAGCGCAGGTCATGGTCGGGACGCAGATGCTCGCCAAAGGCCTCGACCTTCCCGGCGTCACCCTCGTCGGCGTCGTGAACGCCGACACGATCCTCAACCTCCCCGACTTCACCGCTGCGGAGCGGACGTTCGACCTGCTCACCCAGGTCCTGGGGCGGTCCGGTCGCGGCCCGGCGGGCGGTCGAGGGATCCTGCAGACCTACCTGCCAGATCACTACGCCATTCGGGCCGCCGCCGCGCACGACTACGCCGCCTTCGCCGAGTCCGAGCTCGCAGCCCGCGAGCGGTTCGGCTACCCGCCGTTCGGACGTCTCGTCGTGCTCGCGACGCAAGCGAGGCGGCTCGAGACGGTCGTGCGGCGTTCCGACGAGCTCGCGGGCTGGCTGCGCGAGGCGGCGGCCGCCGACGCGGAGGTGCTTGGACCAGCTCCGGCGTTCGCCGCGAAACGGGCGGGCAACCATCGCGCGCAGATCATTCTTCGCGGCGTGCATCCCGATCGGCTCCTCGATCGCGTGCGGATCAGCGACGAGTGGACGGTGGACGTTGACCCGGTGACACTGCTCGGATGACCCCGTTGAAAGGGGCTGCGCCCCCCTCAAGTCCCCCCGAGGCCGCGGCGTCTCAGACCCCCAGCCCAAAGCCGCCACCTCCGCCGCGCCTGCGCGTGACCAAAGGCACGCCGTGGCGCATCGATCCGGGGCGCCGTGCGAAGTGGTCGGCGCCGGCTTTCCTCGCGGCGAACGCCGTGGACATCCGGCAGATCGGGGATCCGGTCCTGCACGCGCCGGCCAAAAAGCCGAAGCTCTCGCGCGCTGACCTCGAGGGCCTGGTCGGGCGCATGTTCGCCTCGATGGTCATCGCGCGCGGCATTGGGATCGCCGCGCCTCAGATCGGGATCCCGCTTCGGATCGCGATCATGGACGTCGACGACGCAGGGGTCGTCGCGATCGAGCCGCAGCTCGAATGGACAAGCGCCGAGGTCGAGGAGACGAGCGAAGGGTGCCTCTCCGTCCGCGGGCTCTATGGGATGCTCGAGCGGCCGGTCGCCGCACGTCTCGTCGCAAAGGACATCGCCGGGAAGCGGTTCACGCTCGCGGGCGAGGAATTCGGGGCCCAGAACATGCTCCACGAGACCGATCACCTCGACGGAAGGCTCTACGTCGACCGCCTGCGGTCGCGCGAGGATCTGCACCAGGTCGAGCCTGAAGAGGAGGAACCGGTTTCGGCCTAACGACGCGCGTCCTCTTTCTCGGCACGCCACAGTTCGCCGTGCCCTCGCTCGAGGCGCTCGATCGTCTCGCGAAGCTTGGTCTCGTCCACGTCGTCGGCGTCGCCACGCAACCCGACCGTCCGGGTTCGCGGGGGATCGTGCGCGAACCCGCGATCAAGGAGGCGGCCCGCGCGCTTGGTCTCACGCTGTTTCAGCCCGAACGGCTCGCTGGCAAGGACCTCACGACGCTGCTCTCGCTGCGCCCCGAGCTCATGGTGTGGGCCGCATACGGAAAACGCATCCCGAAAGCGCTCATCGACGCGGTCACCGGCCGGGCGCTCAACGTTCATGCCTCGTTGCTCCCGCGATGGCGGGGCGCCGCGCCCGTTGCGCACGCGATCCTGGCGGGCGATGACGAGACGGGCGTCACCTTGATGGAGGGCACCAGCGAGCTCGACGCTGGACCGATCCTGGCGCAAGCCAAGACCAGGATCGGACAGCGCGAGACCCGCGGCGAGCTCGAGGAGCGGCTCTCGAGGATGGGCGGCGAGCTTTTGGAGCGAGAGCTGCCTCGCTACCTGAAAGGGGAGCTGGTCCGCCGTCCCCAGGACGCGCGAAAAGTGACGCTCGCGCCGAAGCTCGACTCCGCGAAGGGCGAGCTCGACCTCGCCCGGCCGGCCGACGAGCTCGCGCGAGTGGTGCGCGGATACACGCCGGATCCCGGCGCGTATCTCGTCTTTCGCGGGCAGCGGATCGGTGTGCTGCGTGCATCGACATCCGGCGGTCAGGGCGTGGAGCAAGGGCGTTTCGAGGTTCGCGACGACGTGCCATATCTCGCCGCGGGCGCGGGTTGGCTGCGTCTCGACGAGGTGCGGCCCGCGGGCAGGCGAGCGATGCGCGGCGACGAGTGGGCACGCGGCCTGCGCGATCTCCGCCGCGACGAGCGCGTCCCATCATGAAGGGCGTGGCCAAGGGAATCCCATCGATCAGCGACGTCGACAGCCACGCTCTCGTGGCATGGCTTCGCGCGCATGCCGAGCCCGCATACCGCGCGAAGCAGATCCGCCGCCACGCGATGCACGGCGCCGCATCGGAGTTCGAGGAGCTGAGCGACCTTCCGAAGACGCTTCGCGAGAAGCTCGCGGCGTCGTTCCGGTGGAGCGCGGTCGAGCTGGAGCGCGAGGAAGCGAGCGCCGATGGCGAGACGCGAAAGGCGCTCCTGCGTCTTGCGGACGGCCATCACATCGAGAGCGTCCTCATGCCTCACCACGGAGCTCGCAACGCCGTTTGCGTTTCGACACAAGCCGGGTGCCCGATGGCCTGCGCGTTCTGCGCAACCGGCGAGATGGGACTCGTGCGCAACCTGACCGCCGGCGAGATCGTCGACCAGGTGCGGTACTGGCAGCGCGAGCTCGCTCCCCGCGGCGAGCGGGTGTCACACGTCGTCTACATGGGTATGGGCGAGCCGCTCAACAACTACGACGCTTCGCTGTCCGCCGCACGAACGCTGATCGATCCAAACGGCTTTGGGATCAGTCCGCGCCGCGTGACGATCTCGACGTGCGGTGTCGTTCCGAAGATCGACGAGCTCGCGCAGGAAGGACTGCCGATCAACCTCGCGGTCAGCCTTCATGCTCCCGACGATCGCACCCGCACGGCGATCATGCCGATCAATCGCAAATGGGGCGTGGAGGAAGTCCTCGCCGCTTCGGCGCGCTACGTCAAACGGACGAAGCGCCGCGTCACGTTCGAGTACGTGATGCTGGCGGGCGTAAATGATTCCGATGCCGCGGCGCGCGAGCTCGCGGAGAAGATCGGCCGGCACGGACGAAAGGCCGACGCGCACCTGAACCTCATCCCGTACAACCCCGGGCCGGGCGGGTTCCGCCGGCCCAGCGCCGAGCGGATGGAACGGTTCGCGAAGGTGCTTCAGGACGCGGGAATCGCGGCGACGCTTCGCATCAGCAAAGGGCAGGACATCGCTGCGGGCTGCGGTCAGCTGAAAGTGAGCGAGGGCAAGGCAGCCGCGACCACCTGACGCGTCACGGTGCGGCTGTTGGGGCGGCGCCCGCCAGCTCAGTCCCGACGAAGTCCGAGGCCGCGCGCAGTCGCGGGACCGGTGAGAACACCACCCAGGCGATCGACAACGCCATGCCCGCCCACCCGACGGCGATCGCGCCACGCACGCCGATCTGCTCCGCGACGACGGCGGCGACGAGGGCGCCGAGCGGGTAGCCGAGACCGTGAGCGACCACGTCGAGCGTTGCATTCACGCGACCGAGGACGCGGTCGGGGATCACTCCCTGGATGAGCGACAGCTCGGCGACGCCCTCGATCGTCTGCAGGCCGTCGCCGATGAGCTGCGGCAGGAAGACCATGAGCGTCGCGAGCGCCACCGGACCCTGCGCGAGCGGTGTGAGCACCCCAAGGATCGATGCGGCGATAGCCGTCCCGACAAGGGCACGACCGATGCCCAGCGCCTTGATGACACGTGACGCGAGGACCGACCCCGCGAGCGACCCTACGCCGCCCGCCGAGATGACGATCCCGAGCAGGAACGGGTCGAGATGAAGCTCGCGAAGCAGATAGATGGAATAGAGGACGCCGTAGAACGCGCCGAAGACATGGGCCGGCACCGAGCGCGCGGCAAGCGGGAAGACGATCGCGTGACGGCGGACGATCCGCAGTCCCTCGACGATCTCGTGTGCGATCCCGATCGTCGCCTCCCGTGGCGGTCGTGGTGGCTCGGGCGCGCGGATGAGCAAGATCGTCACCGCCGACACGACGAACGAGACCGCGTCGGCGAGGATCGCGAACGGCGCGCTCACGAACTGCACGAGCGCGCCGGCGAACCCAGGGCCGCCGATCTCAGCGAGGGACGAGCTCATCGCGAGCTTGCTATTTCCCTCGACGAGGCGATCGCGGCCAATCAGTGTCGGGACGTACGCGGGATACGCGGCGTCGAAGAGCGCGCCGAGGCAAGCCTCGAGGAACATGACGATGTAGAGCTGCTCCATCCGAAGCGCGCCGAACGCGTACGCGACGGGGACCGACAGCAAAAGAGCGGCGCGAATGACGTCGTCCCAGATGAGCAGCGGGCGCCGCCGCAGCCGGTCGACCCATGCCCCAGCGACGAGCCCGACCAGCAGCACGCCTGCGCTCGTGACGATCACAAGTACCGCCAGCTCCCACGGGCCGGCACCGAGGACCAGCAGCGCGACGAGAGGCACCGCGGTCCTCGTGACGACCGAACCGAGCTCGGACACGGTCTGACCCGCCCAGAGCTTGACGAAATCCTGGTGTTGCCAAAGAGATCGCGTTATCACGGGGATCGGAGCGTACCGCCGCGCGGCGAGGTCGTTCTAGCGGCGGGCCCGCTCTCGCTTCTTCGCCATGCGCGCATCCTTCGTCTGTGTCCGCCGGCATCGCGTGCAGACGAGCAGCTTCACCCCGTTGATCATCGCCGGGTGGAGGTTCGCGTCGAAACGGCGGTGCGTGTGCACCTTCGAGTGGCTCACGTTGTATCCGTACGCCGCAGTTTTGCCGCAGATCGCGCAGGCGCGTGGCATCGCAGGCATCTCCAACGGGAATGTGATCAAGCCGACGTTAACGCGATGATACAGTCGCGCCCATCGCGAAGCAATTCGACGGAGCCGCATTGTTGCGTGGACTCGAGGCCGCGACATCGCGCCTCGAGGCGCGAGTCGATGAAGTCAACGCGCTCAATGTCTATCCGGTACCTGACGGCGATACCGGCACGAACATGCTCCACACGATGCGCTCGGCGCTCAAGTCCGCGCGCGCCGCGGACCCGACGCTCCCGGCGGTCAGCGCGGCCGCGGCACACGGCGCGCTCATGGGGGCGCGGGGCAACAGCGGAGTCATCCTGTCGCAGGTGTTTCGCGCGCTCAAGGAAGCGTTCGCGAAGAGCGATCAAGCCACGGTCCGCGAGATGCGTCGTGTCGTCGAGTTCAGTCGCAGGTACGCGTATGACGCCGTGACCGCGCCTGCCCCGGGGACGATCCTGACGCTGATCCGGGCGATGGAGGATGCTGCGGCATACGAAGGAGACGATGCCTTCGCCTTCCTCAGGCATCTCGTGAGCACGGCGGGGCCCGCGGTGGCCCGCACACGTGAGGAGAATCCGACGAACCACGCCGCGGGCGTCGTCGATGCAGGCGCGCGCGGTCTGCAGCTGATTCTGGAGGGCGTCCTCGCGGGCTTTACCGGTGAGGAGATCCCGCTGACCGAGGTCGCGACGGCAGCGACGGGTCTGCCGGCACTGTCGGCCGCGCCGTCATGGGAAGGGGCCTACGACGTTCAGTTCCTCGTCCAGTCGCCATCGCGGCCCGTCGCTCAGGTCCGCGAGGAGATGTTGAAGTTCGGAGCCGATTGCGTGCTCGTCGTCGGCGACGAGTCCCTGATGAAGGTCCACGTGCACACGCTTCAGCCCGACGAGATCATCCGCATCGGCCTCACCGCGGGGCGGATCGGCGACGTCGTCGTCGAGGATCTGGATGCGATGACCGCCGAGCACGAGCGCACGACCGGGATCGTGGTGGCTCCGCCGGCGCGCGTGCCGGCGGCTGAGGTTGGTGTCGTCGCGGTCGTCCCGGGCGAGGGGTTCGCGAAGGTCGCGCGCTCGCTCGGCGCGTCCGCGCTCCGCGGCGGCCCGACCATGAATCCGTCGACCGAGGAGCTCCTGGCCGCGATCCGCGCCGCGAACGCGAAGACCGTCGTCATCCTTCCCAACGACCGCAACGTGATCCTCGCCGCCGAGCAGGCCGCGAAGGTCGCGGAGGTGGAGGTTCGGGTCGTCGCGACCCGCAACGTCGCGCAGGGCATGGCCGCGCTCGTCGCCTTCGATCCGGCTCGACCGCCCGCCGAGATCGCGCGCGCGATGGCCGAGGTCGCGGAGCGCGCGCACGGCATCGAGGTGACGCGCGCTATCCGTGACGCGACCGTCGACGGCGAGCGCGTCCG